>Ga0315535_1000382_pt1 | contig 31286 bp, 30 predicted proteins | sample SalMarSW160220MG_2_FD_203092 | JGI IMG/M metagenome (GOLD analysis project Ga0315535, IMG submission 203092) | Salt marsh sediment microbial communities from the Plum Island Ecosystem LTER, Massachusetts, United States - Salt Marsh Sediment SW1602-20 ... | reverse complement strand
CTATCCGAAGCATTTCGTAATTTACGTTGGGGACATTGATACCCTGAACATTTGACGTTCCCATGGGATTGAATCCGTTATGTTTATTAACGGGGCTCTTGCCGTAGTTGAATCCCGCCCTGAGGGCCAGGGCGGCGACGGGCCTGTACTGGACCCCCAGGGCAAAAACCCACTGGTTTTCCCAGTCGAAATCCTCATACCCCTTCGCGTCCGCCCAGTTGTACCACCTCACGTCAAATTCAGCCAGGAGCTTGGGGGAAGGCTGTGCCGCCACGCCGAAGATGAAGGTGTGGGGGGATTCGAGGTCCAGGTTATCCAGGATCGTATCCCCGTTGAAATCAGCGACTCTTTCGTGGGTGATCCTCTGGGGTGTAATGTAGGATGCGCCGAAATTGAACATGCCGATGTGGTAAAGCGCTCCCACCTGCATGCCAAGGGCATAGTTGTGGGCGCTTCCGGATCCAAAATCCGCGTTACCGTAATCAATACTCAAAGACGCCCCGATGGAAAAATCCGGTGTGATGAGGTAGGCCAGGTTGGGGGCGAATTTCATGATCTCCAGTTTGGTATAGAGATTCTGATAAGCGGCACCTCTCTCCTTGTAATCCGTTCCCATTCCTGAAACACCATAGGCCCCGATGCCGAAACGGAGCCGGTCATTGATGGGGGACGTGACGCCGATGGCCGGAACCACAAAGGGTTTCATGCGGCTCTTGGCGGAACCCTTTGCACCGCCGAGGGCGGACGTGTCCACCTTGCTTTTCACCGTGGGGCTGAAATAGGTTCCACTGAATACGGCTTCCGATCCAGGACAGTAGTTGCCGAAACACATGGCGGCGGGGTTGGAAAAAATGGCGCTGATGGCATCCTGCGGGGCCGCGACACCCACGCCGCCCATGGCCCTCGATATGGGCCCGATGCCGATCAGGTTGTCCCCGTTTGTGGCCAGGGCTGCCGGTGAAATCATGGCCAGCAGGCCCAGGACGGTGAACACAAAAAACAAGCTCTTTCTCATTAACTTTTCCTCCTTTTTACTGGTTTGCGGTCTGACTTCCATTGAAGTCGCTTTATTGAACGCGTTTAAGGAAGCGAATCTGAGAATCTTTTTCAGGTTCGATTCCGCTTCGTTCCTCACAGTGTGCCGGTTGCAGTATGAGTTGACTTATTACAACTTCAGTGTCACTCACAGGCCGAAAACCTATGCGTGAACCAGGGCGTCGGCCACCAGGGAACTCAGAAACTGAACATCCACCCCCATCTTGTAATGATCGTTGAGGTCGCTCAACTGGGCGTGGCAGTTCTCACAGGCGGTGGCAAGGATCTTGGCGCCTGTTTCACGGACCTGATCCGCTTTTACGGATGAGGATTTCATCCGGAAATCCAGGGTCTCTTCTCCCAGGGCCACCAGACCGCCGCCCCCGCCGCAACACCAGTTGTATTTAGGATCCGGGGACATGTCCCGGAAATCGTCCGTAAGCTGCTGCAGAATATAGCGCGGTTCGTCGATGATACCTGCGTTTCGGGCAATCTGGCAGGGGTCGTGATAGGTGATGGACCCCTTGAAGCGGTTCTTGTCAAGGTGAATACGGCCCTCCCTCAAGTACCGGGCGTGCAGTTCGGTTATGGACACGACCTTAAATGGCTGCTTTCCCGAGAGCTGCTTCATCACCCTGAAGGCCGTCCCGCATTCACAGATGCAGACTTCCTTGACCCGAAGCCTTTTGGCCTCGTCGATGATGCGGTTCATGATGAGCTTTGTCTTTGTAGGATCTCCCACAAAGGCCCCGAAATTCACGGCCTCAAAAAAACTGAGTGTCCAATGCTCCCCGGCGGCGTTGAAAATGGCCGCAGCGGGGATAATGGAGTGGGCACCTGCCAGGGCCACATAGAGGAGATCCGCTCCTTCCACGTCAATGGGGATAGGTGTGGCGTCGGCTTCCCCTTTCCATTTCTCCACCACTTTCTGCTCCAGGCTTTTTATCCCCTGCAGGAACCCTTCCTTGAAAACATCCAGCGACTTGCCCTTTTCGATGGAAGTATCGGCGAGCATGGTCAGAATTTCCGGCTCCTGCTTGGCTCCCACCAGGAGCAGCTTGGCGATGGACATGATCATCTGCGTGTCGATTCCGAAAGGGCAATAGACCATGCACCTGCGGCAGCCCGTACAGGAATAGGCCGCCTCGTAGAGTTCTTCCAAGGCCATTTCCGTAAGCTCTTTGGACTCCCCAACGGAAGACCAGGCCTTGCCCTGGCCCTTGAAATATTTCTTGTAGATCCGGCGGACGATCTCCGCCCGATAGGCCGCGATGTATTTGACATGGGGCATGGACTCGTGGACATGACACGCCTTTGTGCAAAGACCGCAGCGGGAACAGGTCTCGAGATAAAACCGCATGGCCCGGTTCAATTTCCCCTGGAAAAGCTTGAGCAATTCGTCTCTTGTATTCTGATCCATCGTTAACCCCTCCTCAGTTTGTTCACAGGCAGTGAAAGGAAGGAATGCATGATCTTGGTGAACGGAAAGAACATGAGGAACAGGTTCCCAAAAAATACGTGAAGGACCAGCATGAAGGAATGACCGGACATGGTCACCGCGTCCGGAAGGGCCGGCCTCAGATGCCAAAGCGTCGTCAGGTATTCCCGGTAATCTCCAACAGACATCTCCCCATAGTCATACCACCTCCTTGCCCAGTCCATTTCGCTCCCGAATAGGACGGTAAGAAAAAGGAGGATGAGGAGATAGTAGTCCTCCGGTACGGAAAGATCCCTGTTTGGAGAAACAAACCTCCTGAAGAGGAAAAAAAGGAGCGAAATACAAAGGAGAAGTCCGATGAAACCCCTGCCCAGAAAAATCTCATGTTCCCAAACCTGAAAAATTCTGAAGTCGCCGAGCAATTCCAGATGCCCGATGATGAGCAGCAGGAAAGAGATGTGGAAGATCATGAGAAAAACCCACAATAGAGGGTTGTGTTTTCGGACTGTGGGAAGCAAAAAAGTATCGGCCAGGGCCCCCAGCAATTTTGATCCCTTTTGTGGATAAATTTCCAGTGTTGAAGGGTTCTTCGGTCTTCGAAAAAGGGCGACTAGCCGGATGGCCGTCCCCAAAATAAAAACAGCGAATGCTAGGTACACCATAGGAACCAGTATGATGTAGTAAACAGTCTGCACGAGAACCTCCTTATCCGTGTTCGAGGTCACGGTTCCCTATCATGCCCCCAGAACAGGGGCATGATGTAATTCTTATTATGCCTTGCGCTTAATGAAGAATCGGATGACGCCGTCTTCCTGTTCGGTTTTCAGGATCTCGTTTCCGCTCGTCTTGGCCCAGGCGGGGAAATCCGCCAAAGATCCGGGATCCGACGTCACGGCCTCGATCACCTGATCTATTTCCACTTCCTTGATGCCCTTACTGACCTTTACGACCGGCATAGGGCACGGCAACCCTTTGAGATCCAATGTCTTGTCTGCTTTAATGGCTTCCATTTCTTACCCCTTTCTTTTTGCGAAATTGCATGACCGTCCAAGGACGGGCTGTTTACGGTTCCATCAATTATCGACCTAGATGAAAAGCTGCACCTTGCTGTTCTGAGCCTCTTCCAGAAACTTGGCCACGCCGCAGTAGGTGAGGTTGGGATAGTCGATCATCTCTTCGTGTTTGAAACCCATGAGATCCATGGACATCTCGCAAATAAAAATCCGCACACCCAACTCCCCAGCCATTTCAATCAACTGCTCCGGAGACGCGACGTTCTTCTTCTTCATGAGGGATTTCATCATCATGGTGCCCATTCCCCCCATATTCATCTGGGACAATTTCACGCCGCCAACCCCTTTGGGGAGCATGGTGCCGAACATCTTGCCCATCATATCCTTCCCACCGGCGCTCTTTCCCTTGTCACGAAGAACGGGCGTTCCCCAGAACGTAAAAAACATCACCACGTCCATCCCCATGGCAGTCGCCCCCGTGGCGATGATAAATGCTGCCAGGACCTTGTCCAGGTCTCCGCTGAAGACGATCATGGAAAGCTTGTCTTCCGCCACGTTTTTGGAAAGTGAATCGAGTTGTGCCTTGAGGTCCAGAACCTGCTTCTGGATCGCTTCAAGACCCTGTGACTCACTTTGAACCTCTACATCCACTTGCTGAACTGCATTTCCCATCTTGTAATCCTCCTTACCCTTGACAGGGTTTCATTTCGTTAACGCTATGAACTTATTATTCAAAAAAAAGGCCATCCTTTCCGCGGTCACACCAACCGTTCCTTGACGGCCTCCATTGCCGAACGAAGGGTTTCCAGATAAGAGAGCATCCGTTTCCGTTCGTCATCGTCCATTTGGATCAGGATCTGTCTGTGAATATCCTTGTGAAACGCCTCGATGCGCCGTGATATCTGTTCCCCATCTGGTGAGACGCTGATAAGCTTGATCCGCCCGTCTTTCGGGTCGCTGATTCTCTTGAGGAACCCCTTTCGCACCAGCCCGTCCACCAGTTTCGTCACCCGGCTCTTTGCCACGTCCAGCTTACCAGCTATTCCCTTGACCGTGAGGTACCGCTCCCCTATGAAAAGCATGAGGCATTTCAGTTCCGCATAGGGCAGGCCGAATCTCCTGGTCTCATAAAGCTTGCGGTCTTCACAGCATTCAATCATCTGTGCGATCAGATCCTTGAGCCTAAGGGTCTGATAGTCCAGGAGTTCATCATTGATTCTGGCGGCCATTTCATTCATAGTGTTAACTACTATAATGAGTACAATCTGCACTGTCAAGGGATATTTTGTGAAAAAGATAGCAATATTTTTCAACTTATTGGATTAAAACAGATTAATAGGGCTTGAGTTTGAAAAGCTTAAACACAAATTATATCATGGTGTTAATGATAGGTCACTATTCCCCTGTTTTGGTTGGATATCTTTGATTGATGGAATCGCAAAAAGTCCATCTGTGGACTTCCAACGAAGTCGTCTCATTTGAGGAGTTCAAGGAAGCGGATCTGAGAATCTTTTTCATGTGCTTTCTCATAGTGCACTTGGCAATGCACTCCTACATGGACGGCGATTTGGGGTTTACGCCTCCCAAACCTTACGCGCTGCCGTGCCCTAGGGATAAACCGCAAATCGCCGTCCATATCCTCCGATGTGTTTAGAAAGCATTTGAAAAAGATTGTCAGGTTCGGTTCCTCTTCGTTGCTCATAGGCTGCCGTATGCGGCATAAACCAGCTTCTAACGAAGTCGTCTCATCCGCCGGAGTCAAGGAGCCGAGCGTGAGGGTCTTTTTCGGACCCTTTCTCATGGTGCACTTGGCACCAAACACCGACATGGACGACTATTTGGGGTTTACGTCTCCAAACCCCACGAGCTTCTATGAATTTACGCTAAACCCCAAATCGGCGTCCATCCCCTCCGAAGTGTTTAGAAAGGGTCTGAAAAAGATTGTCAGGTTCGGCTCCTCTTCGTACCTCATAGGCTGCCGCTTGCGGCATAAACCGGCTTCCAACGAAGTCATCTTAATTCACGCCACAATGAGGTCCGTGCTCAGATAACGCTCCCCGGTGTCGGGCAGAATGACCACGACCTGTTTCCCTTCATTTTCCGACCTGCGGGCCACTTCCAGGGCGGCCCATGCAGCCGCACCCGATGAGATGCCGCATAGGATGCCTTCCTCTTTCCCCAACCTTCTGGCCGTTTCAAAGGCATCCTCATTGGAGACGGTCACAACCTCATCGATGACAGCAACATTGAGGACCTCGGGGATAAATCCCGCCCCGATCCCCTGGATCTTGTGGGGTCCGGGCTTCCCACCGGAGAGAACGGGCGAGTCGGCCGGTTCGACGGCAACGGCCCGGAAGGAGGGCTTTCTCGCCTTGATCACCTCGGCCACACCCGTGATGGTCCCACCGGTCCCCACACCTGAAACAACGATATCCACATTACCGTCGGTATCCCGCCAGATCTCCTCGGCGGTGGTCTTCCGGTGGATTTCAGGGTTGGCCGGGTTGGTAAACTGATTGGGCATATAGGCCCCCGGGGTAGCTTTCAGGATCTCCTCCGCCTTGCTGATAGCACCCTTCATGCCCTCTCCGCCCGGCGTGAGAATGAGTTCCGCACCCAGATGCTTCAGGAGTTTTCTCCGCTCGATGCTCATGGTCTCGGGCATGGTCAGGGTGAGCCGGTATCCTCTTGCCGCACACACCAACGCCAGTGCGAGCCCGGTATTTCCGCTGGTGGGCTCTACAATAACGGTGCCCGGACCTATCAGCCCCTGGTCCTCTGCCGCTTTGATCATGGCAACCCCGATTCGGTCTTTTACACTCCCCAGCGGATTCTGGGCCTCCAGTTTTGCATACACCGTCGCACTAAGCCCGTCGGATACCCTGTTCAACCTGATAAGCGGGGTTCGCCCTACGATTCCCGTCACATCTGAAAAAATTTTCGTTGTCATGTTCCTCTCCTTTCATGCTGGGGTTGTTTTTCCACCGTTTTCTTTATAAACCAGCTCGGGCCGTTTGAGCAAAACCTTCGTGTCAGGCGGCACGCTCTCCGTGACCCAGATATTTCCGCCGATTACGGATCTTGCCCCGATAACTGTGTCACCACCCAAAATAGTTGTATTGGAATAGATGGTCACATCGTCCTCAATGGTGGGGTGACGCTTCTTGTTTTTGAAAAGGGGCCCGGCATCTCTTGGCAGGGACAGGGCGCCAAGGGTAACGCCCTGGTAAATCCGGACCCGGTCGCCGATTTCGGTGGTTTCTCCCACCACGACCCCTGTTCCGTGGTCGATACAGAGGCTCTCTCCGATCCTGGCGCCCGGATGGATATCGATTCCCGTCTGCCCATGCGCATACTCGGTCATTATCCGGGGCAGCAGGGGGACATCCTGAATCCAGAGGATATGAGCGAGGCGATAGACGGTGATGGCGAAGAGCCCCGGGTAACTGAAGATAATCTCATCATCGCTCTTGGCGGCCGGATCCCCGTCCAGGGTGGCCTGGATATCGGCGGCCAGGAGGGCCTTCACTCCCGGCAGGCCCCGGACGAATTTCAACGCAATCTCATACCCCCTTTTTCCAAGCCCGGCCTCGGTTTGAGCGGACTCTTCTCGGCCGTGCCGGATGGACATAATGATCTGACCTGACAGGTCCTCGAAAAGTGCGGTCGTCTCCTGCCCCAGGTAGTATCCCATGCTGACGGGGTCCAGTCCGATCTGGACGAAATAGCCGGGGAACAGGATGTTTCTCGCCCTGTGAATGATCCGCACGACCGATTCATGGGAAGGCATGGAAACAAGTTCTTCCTGATCTCCGTGGCGACCCGATTTCCACGACTTCATCAGGCTCTCAATGACGGCAGGGAGTTTTTGATAATATTCGCCTGGGGTATGGGCATCCTCCCGGTCCTTTATTTCTTTCACGGACAGGTTGTTCATGGGTTATGATTCCTTTCCTATTAGAAAAACCCCGTAAGTGGCCCGCAAATTGGGCAGAAACCTTACGACGTGCCCGACCTTATTGTTGAAGTCGCTTTTTATGGCCACCATCTTCAGGATCTGAAATTCCACATCTCTTGAAAATTTCATGAAATCCCTCAGGGTGATGACCCGGATATTGGGTGTGTCGTACCACTCGAAAGGGAGCTGTTCGGTTACCGGTGCATAACCGGATGACAGCAACTGGAGCCTGACGCGCCAGTAACTGAAATTGGGGAAGCTGACGATCCCTTTCTTCCCCACACGCAGGAGGGAACGAATCAGTTCGTCCGGCGCATAGACCTGCTGCAGGGTCCGACTCAGGATCACATAGTCGAAGCTGTGATCAGGGTAATCCTGGATTTCCGTATTGATGTCACCTTGGAGAACAGAGAGGCCCCTTTCGATGCAGTGGGCGACCTTGGATTCATCTTTTTCAATACCAGTTGCCGAAACACCCCTCTTCTCCTGAAGATAGGTGAGGAGATCACCGTCACCGCATCCCAGGTCAAGGACCTTTGATCCGGATCGAATCCATGAGGCGATCAGCCGAAGATCAAAACGCATGGCTCTCCCCTGCGTTCTCCCTTTCAACCCGTTCCAGGAAGCCCCTGATGAGAGCGCTTAGCCGTTTACTGGGCAGGAGAAAGGCGTCGTGACCCCATTCGGCCTCTATCTCGCAGAAACTCACATCGAGTCCGCTCTTCTTCATGGCCTGAACCATGGACCGGGACTGGTAGGTCGGATAGAGCCAGTCCGATGTAAAAGAGACCACCAGAAACCTGGACCGGGCCTTTGAAAAGGCTTCCACAGCGGAACCTCCGCCGTGGAGACTTGACAGGTCGTAGTAGTCCGCGGCCTTGGTGATGTAGAGAAAGGCATTGGCGTCAAAACGCTCCACAAACTTGATGCCCTGATGACGGAGATAGCTTTCCACCTGGAAATCGGCATCGAAATTAAAAGAGAAATAATCCTTCCCCTGGAGGCGCCGCCCGAACTTGTGCCTCATGGCCTCGTCGGAAAGGTAGGTTATATGGCCGATCATCCGGGCCACGGCCAATCCCGTGTCAGGCCGCGGCCCTTCATAGTAGTTTCCCTTATTCCAGTTGGGATCCGACATTATGGCCTGCCTTGCCACCTCGTTGAAGGCAATGGCCAGTGCGGAATGTCTCGTGGTGGTGGCCAGTGGGATGGCTGAAACCACCCTGTCAGGATACCTCATACACCATTCCAGGACCTGCATCCCCCCGATGGACCCTCCTACCACCGTAAGGACCTTTTCAACCCCAAGGTGATCCAGCAGTGCCTTTTGGGCCTTCACCATATCGCCGATGGTCACCATGGGAAAATTGAGCCCAAAGGGACTGTTTGTTATGGGATCGATGGAACAGGGTCCTGTGGAGCCCATGCAGCTTCCGAGAATATTTGAGCAGATCACGAAGTACCTGTCCGTGTCGATTCCCTTGCCCGGACCCACCATAATGTCCCACCAGCCCGGTTTGGGGTCTTCACGCGTGTAATACCCGGCCACGTGGGAATCCCCGGACAGGGCGTGACACACCAGAACAGCATTGCTCTTTTCCCGGTTCAGAACCCCACAGGTCTCGTAGGCAACGGTCAGGGGGCCCAGTCCGGCGCCGCTTTCGAGGCACATCTCATGGGGAGGTTCCGCGAATCTGAAAAACCGCTTTTCCACCAACCCCACGGAATTTCCGGTTTGGTCGTGTTGTATGTATTCACTCATTTTTCGGTTGGCCCGTGCACCCGTTGAGCCGGTTAACCCGTTGGCCGGTTGGCCCGTTTTCGAAAAAATATCACTCTTCCTCTTTTGCCTTACGCCTTATGCCATATGCCTGTTTTGTTGGTTAACCCGTTGGGCCGGTGCTCCTATCAGTTGGTTTTCTTCAAGGCCTGATCCAGGTCCCGGGTAATGTCTTTCACATCTTCAATCCCCACCGAAAGCCTGATGAGATCGGGCGTAATGCCCCCTTCCCGCTGCTGGTCTTCTGTAAGCTGGGAATGGGTCGTACTGGCCGGATGGATGGCCAGGGTCTTTGCATCCCCCACATTGGCCAGGTGGGAGATCAAGGTCAAATGGTTGATGAATGCTTCTCCCGATGGTCTGCCTCCCTCTATGCCGAAAACCACCATGCCGCCAAAGCCGTTTTTGAATTGCCTGGAGGCATTCGAATGGGCAGGATCGCCTTCCAGGCCGGGGTACCGGACCCATTTCACAATGGGATGATCGTCTAAGAATTGAGCGACCTTCATGGCATTGTCACAGTGCCGCTGCATTCTCAAGGAAAGGGTTTCGATTCCCTGGAGAAACATCCACGCGTTGTCTGGGCTGATACAGGCACCCAGGTTTCTCAAGGGCACCAGCCTCATCCTCAGGATAAAGGCGAGAGCGTTCAAATCCCCCAGGTCGTGTGCGTACCGGAGTCCGTGATAGGAGGGGTCAGGGTTATTATACAGGCGAAATTTGTCATCGGTCCAGTCAAAACGGCCGCTGTCGACAACAACGCCGCCGATTCCGGTCCCGTGGCCCCCGAGCCATTTTGTTAGGGAATGGACGGCGATATCCGCGCCGTGTTCAATCGGCCTGAAAAGATATGGGGTCGTAAAGGTGGAATCCACGACCAGGGGGAGATGATGTTTTCCGGCGATCTTTGAAATTTCGTCTATATCGGCCACTTCCAGGACCGGGTTCCCGATTGATTCCACATAGAGCATCCTGGTCTTATCGTTGATCTCTTTTTCAAAGTTGGCGGGATCAAGGGGATTGACGAATCGCGTCTTTATGCCCATTTCCGGGAGGATGCTGTCGAACATGGTATACGTGCCGCCGTAGAGGTTATTGGCCGATACCACTTCATCGCCCATTCCGCATATATTGATCACCGTGTAAAAAATGGCGGCGGTCCCCGAGGCAAGCGCCAGGGCTGCCGCACCGCACTCAAGGGCTGCCATCCGTTGTTCGAGCACGTCATGGGTGGGGTTCATCAGCCGCGTGTAAATATTCCCCGGTTCCTTCAGACCAAAAAGATCCGCGGCATGTCTTGTGTCCCTGAAAAGGTATGCGCTGGTCCTGTGGACAGGGACCCCCCGTGCACCCGTCTCATCTATCTTTGAACCCGCATGAAGCGCGAGGGTGTCAAACCCGTATTCTGTGGACATTTTTTCTCCCCCCTGGCATTTTCTTTATTGTAACAAAAAAAACTTGCATTTTTATGCCACTTTGTGGTATCTTGTTCCTCAGCGTGGGTGATACTTGGCATTACCTTCTTTTGCTAGACACCCTGCATCAAAAGCGGCCCGGGGATTGGTCCCCCCCGGGCCGGCTTTTTTTTGGACCAAGACATTGCTCCTTGTCACGAAAACCTGGGGTAATGGAGTACCGGGGTATTGGTGAGGGAATCATACCCTTACTCCATCACTCCATGAGCCGGAGAAATCCCGGTACACAGCCCCCCTCTCGGGGGATAATGAAAGCCTCCACCTCAGGACCCGGATTCTTTATTTATAGTATGCCGATGATCTTAAAGACATAAAACAATACGATCAGGCCAGCGCCCAGAATTGTTGCCCCGATCACCCACGGGGTGATCTTACGCGCATCATGTTGATCGCCTAATCTGGAAAATAGAAAGCCCAAAGCAAAGAAGATCACCAACAAAACGACGCCCTGGCCGATCCAGTGGTGCCCGAAGACAGATGTTAAGACATCATGTATGCCACTTGTACTCTCTTTGATGATAGTCAACACCCCATTGAAGATGCTCACTATGATGAAGGAATAGGCAAAACCCTGCGTATAATTGTCGAGATATTGTTCTTGTTCAGTCATCTTTTCACCCCGCGATCTATTTTAAGAGTCCTTGTTTTACACCCATGGATATAATCGCACCTGCTCCTTCCATGGTCAGTGCAAGTAAGACGATCATGCCGGAAACGGCAAGTGTCAGATTCCTCGCATGCCTGTTCAAGATCAAGTTATTTCTTTTAACGACAATGGGCAGAAAAGTGGCAAGAAGTAGTATCAGGAAAAAGACGTGCTCTTTTACCTCCATAAAAAAGTCATGTGCCCATGGCCAGTGTCCGGCCTTTATGATGGCTTTGTCAGCGCCGTAGTGAGTAACGTAAAACCATCCGCCAATCAGGTATGCACCCCATACAAGCACCAATGTGATTATGGCAGCATATCCGATTCTACCCGTATTGCTCTCGTTTATATTCAGCACCTCGACAAATACCCATAGTGCTGCCAATGCACTAAATCCTCCTAAAGAAGCATGCGTTAATACTGCTAGTTGCGGCATCTTACACCTCCGACTCGTTAAGAATTGTTAAAAAAATCCTCGCTGCCGTATAGATCTTGCTCATGTTTTCACTTTAGTGCACCTCCTCATTTATGTTTTTGAACCTTGAAGGCTCCTCAGGACCTTTGTCGGAGATAAATGGTTTTGCCGGAAAAATCCCGCTACACTATTCTCCCCAAGGTCGCCGGAGACCCGGCGACTGGACCCGAATCTCCGCTAAGATATACCACAGTGTGGTATTTGTCAACTACCCAATTTCACATAAAATCCAAATATGCCCAATCATCCCGAGACTTTGTTGAAAAGGGCGCATGATTAAGTCCTGCTGTTCGACACATTCCGTTTATATCGTCTCCTCACGCTCCATCCGACGCCATGATGAGCCTCATTTGATGCGGCTGGGAAGCAAGGAGGCGAGAATCTCGCATTCCCGGCATACCTTCATTTTTTCCCTCCAGTTGACCTGGGCCTCCCCTTCACAAACCGTTCCATTGATGAACCAGCAGAGTGTCCCGGACCTGAACTCCCAGGCCGGACATCTTTTCCTCTGCTCGAGAGGGCATTTCTTCACGGTCCAGCACGCTTCCGGGTTTTTCCCGGTTCCCCGGGACCTGGACAGGAGAAAAAAGGTCTGCCTTTCCACGTGGGCGGGCACCTTTCGCCATCCCTGTTCGTAACTGTGGACGGCCTTGATGGATACACCCAGCAGTTCCGCCATCTGCTTCTGGGTCTTTTTCAGGCTTTTTCGGATGGCAACAAACTCATGGGCTTCCACTTTTGTCTCCAGGCCCGACCGCCCTCTCGATGATCCCCCCTCCGAGGACCATGTCTCCAAGATAAAAAACCGCCGATTGTCCCGGAGTGACGGCAATCTGTGGCTTGTCAAACGCCACGCTTACTCCCTTTTCATCATCCGGATAGAGAGTTGAACCGGCCGCCTCGTGCCTCAGGCGAATCTTGACGTTCGCCCTGAAGGGGAGTTCGTGCACCTTGACCACGGTAAGATTCACATCCGATGCAACCAGCCCGTCCGACAGGAGGCTCTGCCGCTCCCCCACCACCAATCGGTTATGTTCAGGGTCTATGCCCTTGACATAGAGGGGTTTTTCCGCTGAAATTCCTAGCCCACGGCGCTGGCCCACCGTGTAATGGATAATGCCGTTATGTTGACCGAGGCATTTGCCGGCCTCGTCGACGATGTCTCCTTCCTGTATTTCTCCCTCTTCAAAAAGGCCTTTATAATCGCCGCCCCCCATAAAGTCCTGACTTTCAGGACGATCGGCCGTATCCAACCCCTTTTCGCGAGCGATCTTCCTCACCTCCTGTTTGGTCAGTGCACCCAAAGGAAACAGGGTCTCGTCCAGCTGCTCGGGCTTCAGTGCATAGAGGAAGTAGCTCTGATCCTTTGATTTATCCACGGCCCTGGCCAGAAATGGATAGGGACCCGCTCTTATGATCCGGGCATAGTGTCCCGTGGCGAACAGGGTGAAATCGATACCCGCTTCCCTGGCCTTTTCCAGGAGAAATCCGAACTTGACTTTGCGGTTGCACGTGATGCAGGGATTAGGGGTCCGCCCGGCGAGGTATTCCCGTCGAAAATAGTCGATCACGTGTTCGCTGTATTCCTTTTTCAGATCGATCACGTGAAATGGGATGCCCAGCCTTTCACAGACGGTGCCGGCCAGTTCAATATCCTCTTTTTCGTCCGGCCCGTAACAACCGTGCTTCTGTCCGGGAGATGCCTCTGTGGAATCGTCAAATATCTCCATGGCTATTCCCACAACGTCGTGCCCCTCTTCCTTCAAAAGGGCCGCCGCCACGGAAGAGTCCACCCCTCCACTCATCCCCACGGCTATTCTTTTTTTATGATTCATGTTATCTTACCGGAACATGCGGAAACCCAAACTTTTCAAACTCCCGCCAGGTTGATGAAATAATTTGACATGGATACCACTATGTGGTAGCTATGTCAAGGAAACAATCTCTTTCGATGGCGTCGCAGTTGCGTGTGGTTTTCTTGACTGAACCGCGCATCAGCTATTCTGAACCGGAACATTGATACCAAAGGATCAGCTATGCATCCTCCTTTTTTCCATGGAAAGGTTTCGCTTTTCCGTTTTCTGTTGATTTTTCTTTCCTTCCCGTTGCTCCAGGCATGCGACAAGAGCCGAGATATCCGCATTGTCGATTTTACTGAATCCCAGGCAGTCGAACCCACTCATCAGGTCCAAAATGGCAGGCAACTGCGAGTGGCCATCGGGGCCATGATCTCTCCAAAAGAGACGTTCCTCTACTATCACCAGTTTGTGGACTATTTGGGCAGAAAACTGGGCCTGAAGGCTGTGCTTGTTCAGCGCAGGACCTACGGTGAAATCAACGAACTCATAGGAAAGGGAATGATCGATATGGCCCTGGTCTGTTCCGGTCCATACGCATCTGAAAAAGAAAAATACCACATGGAACTGGTGGCCACTCCCCAGATCCACGGTACGCCTTTCTACCAAGCCTACCTGATTGTGGGGAAGAGGAGTCCCTTCAACTCCTTGAGAGATCTGAGGGGCAAGGTCTTTGCTTTCACGGACCCGGATTCCAACACCGGAAGGCTGGTGCCGTTTTTCTGGCTGAAACAGATAGGAGAAGAGCCGGAGTCTTTTTTTGGTAAGACCATCTACACCTACAGCCACGATAACTCCATACGGGCCGTCAGTAAGGGATTGGTCGACGGCGCCGCCGTAGACAGCCTTGTCTGGGGCTACTATTTTCATCAAAAATCCCCTCTGGTAACCGAGACCCGGATCATCAAGGAATCCGCGCATTATGGAAACCCTCCGCTTGTCGTAAATGGTGGAATGAGCCCTGAACTTAAAAACAGTTTGAAACGGATTCTTTTTTCCATGGATCATGATCCTGAAGGCCGAAAAATTCTCCAAGGCCTGATGATTGACCGGTTCCTTGCTCCTGAAGAAAAATGGTATAAGTCAATACGGCAGATGAAAGAGATGGTATTCAGCGTGGAGGGTGACACCCTTGCGGGTAAATAGCCTGAAGAACAAATTGGTTCTGGGGATATTCTGCCTCGTTATCAGCAGCTCCCTTGTCATATCCCTGCTGGTGATGAAGCGTTACAGTACCACCCTGTTCCAGACCATGGTGGCCCAGGCTGAAAATGTGGCGCACGCAACTGCACTGGAGGCAGTCGATAAAGTTCTTATCAATGACATGGTCGCCCTCCAGGATACCCTGGACTATCAGACGGAAAGTACCCCTGCCGTTGCCTACCTTTTCGTGTACCGGGACGGCAAGGTAATGGCCCACACCTTCAAAAAGGGCTTTCCCGTCCAATTGATCGGAGCCAACGACATCACTGCTGATGACAGACCGCATCTGCAGGAGATCAAGTCCACGGACGGCAAACGTTATCTGGACGTGGCCTGGCCGCTCTTCGGCGGGAAGGCGGGCATCTTGCGTTTGGGAATTTGGGAAAAACCCTACCAAAAGCAGATCCGGGCACTGTGGATCCAGATGGGCCTGATGACTATAGGCGTTCTCCTGCTGGCCCTGACAGGAGCCCTTGCCTTTATCAAGAAGATTACGAAACCGATTGAGACGCTGAGCCATGCTGCCCTGAAAATCCAAAAAGGCGAATTGGGTGTCCGGGTGCACCCGACAGGCAAAGACGAGATCGGAAGGCTCGCCATCACTTTCAACAACATGGTGGAAAGCGTGGAAGCGTATACGAGTCGGCTTGAAGAACAGACCATGGAACTGGGGCAGGTCCACCGCCAGACCAAGGCATTTTGCGACATTGTACGGGAGATAGGGGCATATCGGAGTCTGGATGAAATTGGTATTTTTCTCATAAATGAATTTCGGACCATGCTCGATTGTTCCGATTTTTCCTTGCTTATTCTCAATAACACCACCAATGCCCTTTTTGTCATGTCCGACAAAGGCAACACCACCATTGAAGACCCGCATGTGGTCGGGAAGGCATTTTCGGAACTGGTCCGGTTGCAGGAGGTCACGGTGGGGGGAAAGGCCACATTCTGCCAGTCCCTGGTTTTCACAGAGTCAAAAGGGAAATCCAGCCAATGCATCATCCCTGTTCGCGACGACAAGAAAACGTTCGGAGCCTTAATTGCTTCCGGTAACGCAGCCTGCCATTGTGATAGAACAAAGATGAACCTCGTGGAATCCATCCTGTCGCAAGCAGCCGGAATTATCAAACGGGCTGCAATGCAGGAAGGAGAATTGCATGCTTTGCGGAGCCACGTCAAAGGCTCGGCGGAGTTCTGCGGAATTGTAGGAAAAGACCCCAAGATGCAGGTGATCTACAAACTGATCGAGGATGTCGCACCTACCGACGCAACGATCCTCATACAGGGAGAAAGTGGAACAGGGAAGGAACTGGTTGCCGGCGCCATTCATCAGAAAAGCCACCGCAGAAACAAGCCGTTCGTTGTGATCAACTGTTCCGCCTATCCGGAGACCCTCCTCGAAAGTGAACTCTTCGGGCATGAAAAGGGGGCCTTCACCGGGGCTATCCGTAGAAGGGAGGGGAGATTTGAAAAGGCCAACGGCGGAACGGTCTTTCTTGATGAAATCGGTGAGATATCCCCTTCCGCCCAGATCAAGCTCCTGCGGGTCCTCCAGAATCGCGCCATTGAACGGCTTGGAGGCGATGAGACGCTTCGGGTGGATGTACGCATCCTGGCAGCCACGAACAGGGACCTCCTGCAAGACGTACAAAAGGGCAAATTTCGGGAAGATCTTTACTACAGGCTCAATGTGATCCCCGTCAGGGTCCCTGCCTTGAGGGAAAGGCCCAATGATGTACCGGTCCTGGCCCGTCACTTTCTTCGTCTCTTCGCCCATGATCAGGATAAAACCCTGGATGGACTGAGCCCGGAAGCCATGCGCCTGATTATGGATTATGCCTGGCCGGGGAATGTGAGAGAGCTTGAAAACAGCATAGAACACGCGGTAGCCCTCGCGAAAGGGTCACTCGTGGAGGCCTATGATCTCCCCTCATCAACCCTACAAACTTCCAGGTCAAGGGATGTGAACGGTCGGGGAGACTTCCTTACGATAGAAGCCCAAGAGAGAGGGCTCTTGAGGCGTGCCCTGGAAGCGTGCGCATGGAACAAGAAGGAGACGGCCATCCGTCTTGGTATCAGCCGCAGCACCCTCTATGAAAAGCTCAAGAAATATGGGATCAAACAACCCACCCAACACTGACCCGGCTTTTCTAAACCCCTGCCGTTTACACATAATCCGGATTCCGAGCAATCCTATGTCCAGGTTGCGTACAACCTAACGGTCTGTTTTAATTTGATTATCTATTACATCCTACCGGGATTGTCCGAGAACCGGACACGCCACGCTTGTTTTCGCCCCTTTGCCTCCTGTCAGGTCATTCTGTTGAGAAATTCGAAAAAAGTCACAAAACCGTAATTCAGGGTTTGTTTCGACATCCACAACCTATTGAATTCACGGGATTTCATCTCCAAATTGTGATCGAGGACAAGCTCCACGGGAATGGCATTTTCAAGGGATTCCCGACTTTTTCCGACTGCCGCCAAACGAATAGTGAAAAAACATGAAACAATATTAGGCCGTTATTTTGATGCGTTACGCACCGCCTTCCCTTTTGCGCAAAAAAACTGGTACGGGGTTTGCTTTACTAGGCCACCGTCGAAAACGTTCTAAAAGGCTGTCATCCCGCTCACGGACGGACACGCAAATCTAGGCCGATGCCATCCTGCCCGTCGATTAGTGAGGTGATTGCAAATCTGGAGGTTTATTTTCAACCCTGAAGTCGGAGGTCGGAAGGAAGATGGCCCATGAAGTGTGACGTGTTCGTTGTGGGCGCTGAACCAAGAACCCTAGAGCAACTGAAGAGCGCCTGCCTGCCCATGCCTTACAACCTGAGAGCCATCTCAACCCTCGAAGGAGCGAAAACTGCCATTGAGAAGGATGGAAAACCTACGAATGCCATCCTGGTAGATTTCGACGGTCTGCAGGTGAACAACAGCCTTTTACGTATTTTCCGGCGAAGCCTGCCCGATACCTACATCATCGGCATTTCGACCAAGCATTTCCACCCGGAGCTGGCAGAGTCATTGAGGGAATATATCTATGCCTGCCTGCCCAAGCCGGTAGACCCGGATGAACTTTGTTTCTTTTTAAGGAGTATTTTTGAAGACAAAGACAGGGGCGGCGATTCGCCCCCATAACCTTTTCACATTCTTCCAAGGAATTGATTTTTCAACGGCATAACGGAGGTGGACCCATGAAAATGCGGAAAGAGGCGATAACAGATCACATCTATGCATCTCAAAGCCTGTCGACCCCGGTGAACTGACGCACTGGCTGTCGAGCATCCACCAAAACGAAGAGACGAGAAGCCGCGATACGCCTTCTTCATGGAATTGATGGGGGTCGCCTAACGCACCCGTTTGAAAGGCATCTTTCAGTGGACCTTACCATGAGAACGGGAGTTGTCCTAATTTATTGAGGAAATCACACAAGATCAGAGAGGGGAATTACAGCAATTGCGATGCTGGAAATCATATATAGACATTTATAGACATTACGTGACTTTCCGAAAAATTAATTTGTAACATTTAAGGAGGATGTAAATCAATGAAAAGCGCACAAGAGCTGACAGTAACCCCTGGCGGAGATGAAGGCACCAAAAGCGATACCAGGGGAGTTTTGAAGAAGGAGTGCCTCCAGGCATCCGATAATGCGTCCCGTCGAAAGTTTTTACAATCCTCGCTTCTTACTGTAGGAAGCCTGGCTCTGCTCGGGTCTCTTCCTGACGAAAAGGCTTTTGCCGGCAACGGGGCGCAGCAGGCATTACCCCTGGAATACCCCAAAAGTTTCCCTGACGGTAACCAACTGGAACGAATGCGCAGAGAGCTTCTTTTGTCATTGCGAAAACCTGTTTCAGAGCGAAAATGGATTATGGTGATCGACCAGCAAAAGTGCGTGGGATGCAAATCCTGCACCTCGTCCTGCTGTTCGGAGAACAACCTCCCTCCAGGTGTCGTTTATCGAGTCGTTCCTGAATTTGAAGTGGGCAAGTTCCCCAATGTGGCTTGGGTATTTACACCCAGACCCTGCATGCACTGTGATAAACCGCCCTGCGTGCCGGTATGTCCGGTTAAGGCCACGTGGAAGAGAGAGGATGGAATTGTGGTTATCGATTATGACATATGCATAGGTTGCAGAAATTGCCTGGCTGCCTGCCCATACGATGCCCGTACATTTGATTTTGGTGAATTTTACGGAAGGTCGACCCCCCGAGTTATGCCCTATGAGACCCGCCCGAATTTTGAATACAGCGAGGACTGGAAGAGGAAACCCGGCGCCCAAAAGTCTCCCATCGGAAACGCCCGCAAGTGTCATTTCTGTCTGCACAGAATAAGGGCAGGAATGCTGCCGGCCTGCGTAACCACGTGTATAGGAGGGGCCACTTATTTTGGAGATAACAACAACAAACGTAGCCTGGTTCACGAGCTTATTGGTTCCGGCCGTGTGAAACGGCTGAAGGAAGAACTTGGGACCGAACCGTCTGTTTACTATCTAGTGTAAGGGGGAAGCATTATGAATAAATCGTTAAAAGCAATGGCTTTTATCATCTGGCTTGGGCTTATGGTCTGGGGATTGGTCGGAGTTTCCCAACGCATGACACAGGGAGAGCTGTTGACAAATTATGGAAGTTATGTCCCCTGGGGGCTGTGGGTTGCAGGCAAGATTTACTTTGTCGGTCTTGCGGTGGGCGCATCTTTTCTGGCCTGGGTTATTTATGCGTTCAATATCCAAAGGCTAAGGCCGATAGTTAGCTATGCTTTACTCTTGTCCGTTATCACCCTGGCCTCAGGTCTCTTGATCATCAGCTTTGACCTGGGCCATATGTGGCGTATGTATGAAGTCTTCACAAGGCCTAATTTCTCATCCCTTCTGGCCACCGTCACATGGTTGTCCATGGCTTATCTAGTGTATACTGGCCTGGTGCTGCTGGCTGAACTCAGAGCAGGGCAAAAAAACTCACGTGGTTTTCGACTTGCGGGTTGGATCGGCATCCTTTTTGCCATAACTTTTTCAGGAGCGAACGGTTCCGAATTTGCGACGTTGATTTCAAGGCCATACTGGAATTCTGCTTTGGGTCCCATTTTGTCCATAGGAGGCGCGCTTCTCACCGGCATTGCCCTTGTCCTTGCGGCCGTGGCCCTGTTTCCGTTAAGCCATCAAGAGAGGAATGAACAAACCTTGACTATTTTGAGCAGGATAGTCGTTGGACTGATCCTTTTCGTGCTGCTGTTGGAGTGGTCCGAGTATTCAGTTACCATGTGGTATGGGCTCGGCGAAAGCTATTCCGTGTTATCTACAATACTTTTCGGTCAGTATTGGTATGTGTTTTGGATAGTGCATCTGGCTTTAGGGTCGATACTGCCCCTGATATTCTTACTGTGGAAGCCTGCTCATAGAACAGTAGCAGGTCTCGGGGGAGCCCTGGTTGCGGTGGCTTACATAGCAGTCCGTCTGAATCATGTTATCGCAGGCCTGATAACCCCGGCCATGAAAGCCCTGCAAAATGCCTATGTGGATAATCGTCTGAGATTTGAATATTTCCCGTCCATGAATGAATGGGCGGTTTTTGCATTTACAGTGGCCTTCGTTGTTGCACTATTTTATCTTGGGCACCGATTTCTGCCCATTATTTCAACCAAATTACCAAACAGGGGGCAATAAGAGATGCAGAATAATGTTTCGACGAACGACGTGAAAAAAATCGAAAAAAATGGTTTTTCCAGGCGGGACTTCCTGAAATCAACCGCCTTTGTGGGTGGATGCGCCGCCCTGATGAGCCAGGCCGTGAACGCCTTACAAGGGTTATCTGATTCCGAGGCCTTTGCAGAAGAAGGAAAGTTTGCTCCTTATGTGCTGGCACAGCCTCAAAACCAGCTCTACTCCACCTGCCTGCAATGTCACACAGACTGCCAGGTTAAAGTCAAGATCTGGGACGGCACGCTCGCCAAAATAACCGGAAATCCCTACAGCCCGCAAAACTTCCTTCCGCATATCCCATATGAGACTACCTCACAGGCGGCGGCTACGATTGACGGAAAGCTATGCGTAAAGGGACAAACCGGGATTCAAACCTATTATGACCCCTATCGAATCCGCAAAGTGCTTAAAAGGGATGGGCCGAGGGGGTCCAATAAGTGGAAAACCATTCCTTTTAATCAATTCATAGAAGAAGTGGTCAAGGGAGGAAAGCTATTTTCCGCCATCGGAGATAACGGCCACTACCCGGGCTTTGATGAAGTGATAGCCCTCAGGGATCCCGAGCTCTCTAGCAAAATGACAAAAGATGCCTGGGAGTGCGCGGAAGGAAATATGAGTGTCCCCCAATTCAAAGAAAAATACAAGGAACACCTCGATAAAATGATTGATCCGAATCATCCTGACTTGGGGCCCAAGAATAACGGATTTGTCTTTATGGCCGGGCGAATCGAACACGGGCGCAAAGAACTTATGAAAAGATTTACCAACAGGGCATTGGGATCTCGTAACGCATTCGAGCATACCACCATCTGTGAACAGTCACACCACCGCGCTTACATTCTGATGACCGACCATGGCAGCGAGCACATGAAACCTGATCTCGTCAACTGCGAGTTCGTCCTTTTCTGGGGCACGGGTGCGTTTTCAGCAAACTTCGGGCTTACGAACATGGCCGAAAAAGTGACTTCGGGCAAGGTGAACAGGGGCATGAAAACGGCGGTTGTAGACCCGCGGCTTTCCCATGACGCCGGCAAGGCGAACTGGTGGCTGCCAGTCAAACCGGAAAAGAATGGAACCCTGGCCATGGCAATGATCCGCTGGATACTGGAAAACAAGCGGTACGATCAGCGTTACCTGGAAAACGCCAACAAGGCCGCGGCCACGGCCGATGGAGAGCCGAGCTGGAGCAATTCATCATACCTCGTCAAGATCATCGACGGTCAGCCGAGGGAACTGTTGCGCGCCGGAGAGGCTGGAATCGGGTTGGGGGATCAATTTGTCGTTTCTAAGAACGGTCGGATGTATCCCGTGGATCCGAAGGACCTGAAAAAACCTGTGGAAGGCGATCTGTTTGTCAAAACCGAGATAAATGGAATCCCGGTCAAAAGCGCTTTTCAGCTCCTGGCTGAAGAGGCCTATGCCAGACCCCTGCAAGACTATGCAAATGATTGCGGCGTCGACCTGAAAACCATCGCTGAAGTGGCCAGGGAACTGACATCCCATGGCAAAAGGGCGGCTGTGGACATGTACAGGGGGCCGGTGCAGCAGACCGACGGCTATTACACGGGTTGCCTGATTATCACTTTGAACCTATTGATCGGAAACGCCAACTACAAGGGAGGGCTGATCAACGGGGGCGGCCACTGGCATGAAGCCGGCGGAAAACCCGTTAGTGCGTATAATTTAGAGAAGATGCATCCCGGTGGTTTAAGCCCATTCGGTTTCAAGATAACCAGAGAGGGTAACCGTTATGAAAATTCTACCCTGTTCCGAGAAAAGGGCTATCCTGCCAGGCGCCCCTGGTACCCCTTCACGGGAAATGTCTATCAGGAAGTCATACCCTCTTTCGCTTCAGGCTATCCTTATCCCGGCAAAATTCTGTTTTTGCACATGGGGACCCCCGCCTTGTCCATACCCGGAGCAAATCAGATAATAATAGACACGTTAAAGGATCAAAAACGGGTTCCCCTGTTTATCTACTCCGATATTGTGATCGGGGAGACCTCCATGTATGCCGACTATATCCTACCTGATCTGACTTATCTTGAACGCTGGGGGACGCCGCATGTAACCCCGGATGTGCCCACGAAAACCAGCAAGATCAGACAACCCGTGGCCGTGCCTCTCACGGAAGAAGTGGACGTGGGCGGAGAGAAGATGCCCCTGTGTCTGGAGACGTTTATGCTCGCCCTGACCAAGAAGTTGGGTGCCCCCTGTTTCGGCAAGAACGCCTTCGAACCCGGGATGGATTTTACAAGGCCGGAAGACTGGTACCTGAAAGAAGCGGCCAATATAGCCTTTGGGGACAAAAAGGGGGAGGAAGTGTCTGATGCAGGTGAGCAGGAACTGGATCTTTTTCGAAGGGCCAGGCGCCACTTGCCTGCATCGGTTTTCACTGAAGCTCGCTGGAAAAAGGCCTTGCGTTCGGAGGCGGAGTGGCGGAAGGTAGTTCATGTCCTGAATCGTGGGGGACGTTTTGATCCTTATGGCAATAATTATGAAGGAAAAACCGTGAAACATACCATGGGACATATGTTTCACCTGTTTGTCGAGAAGGTGGCAAAGCAGAAAAACAGTATCAGTGGGAAGTATTTCAGCGGTATTCCTATTATCGGCGGAGCCTATGACGCGTCGGGAACACCCCTGCAGCGATCAGCTCGCTATCCTTTCGGGCTCATTACCTATAAAGATCCGTACAGCGGCCACTCTCGAACCATATCGAACTACTGGGGAAATATCAGTCTTAGATCTGAAAACAAGATTTTAATTAGTACCAAAGACGCACGCAGACTAGGTTTTAGAGAAAATCAAAAGGCACGGCTCGTTTCTCGAGACAACGCGGAAGGCAAACTGAAACTCAGAGACGGAGAAAACAGGGTACTGGATATGGTGGGTCACGTGCATATTGTGGAGGGTCTGAGACCCGGGACCCTGGCCGTGTCCTGGCACTATGGCCACTGGGCCTACGGATCTCATGGCGTTATGGTGGATGGTCGGGACATTAAAGGCGATACGCGTCGGGCCGCGGGAATCTGCACGAACAGCTTGCTGGCAATAGATCCAGTGGTGAAAGACGTCTGTCTTAGCGATCCCATCGGGGGCAGTGCATCTTATTCGAATTCACGCGTCAATTTAATACCTTTATAAGCCCAATAGGATATTCCAATGGGGGCGAGGGATGCCAAAACCCGCCCAGTGATGAATGTTACATTCACCAAAGCAGTGATCGATCTCTATGAGAGCGAGGGGTTGGAAACAGCCCCCGGTTTTGATGAAAGCGCCGATCATCTCGCCACGGAGTTGGAATACATGTGCCATCTCTGCCGGATACGGGCCACACACCTTGGGCAAGGGAATCGGGAGGCAGCCCCTCTCTATGAAGAAAAACAGGATACATTCCTCCAGGAACACATTGTCTGTTGGGTTGCCCCATGTCTGAAAAAAGTAGAAGAAAATGCATCCACTACTTTTTACAGTACTTTTGCTGGATTTCACCGGTCATTTCTTGAAGAGGAAACGGGTGGACAAAGAGAGGCAGGCAGGGGTAAATCCGGGCGCAGCCAGACAGATCCGTTAAAAAATTATATTTCTTGATTTTTTTTTGCCTCCTGTTATGTTAATCTTAACATAACACCTCTGTAACACTCCGTACCGGTTCTTAGTTTAACAGGATAACGGGTGCGCTCAGAAAGACGGGAAAATACGGTGCGTCATCTCATTCGGAATGGCCATAAAGCCTTTTCGAAGTGACTGTCGGGAGGCCTTAAGACTTGAAACCATTTGATGAACTTCTCAGTTCTTCCGCTGCTGCTCATGGGCACCTGTGCCCCGGACAGGTGGTGGGGGTGCGTATGGCCATGTTGGGGTGTCGTCTTATCGGTCTGGACGAACCGGACAGCCCGGAACAAATCAAGAAACTAATCGTCTACGTGGAAATGGATCGCTGCACGGCCGACGCCATAGCCCATGTGACCGGTGTAAAACTGGGCAGACGGTCTCTGAAGTTCGTGGATTACGGAATCATGGCGGCCACCTTCCTCAACCTTGAGACGGGAAAGGCCTATCGGATACTCTCCACTGAGGAATCGCGCGATCTGAGTTTCACCTATGCCCCCGGATTTGAAACAAAATCCCAACGGCAGTTGGAGGCCTACAAACGGATGCCGGATTGTGTCCTCTTTCGAGTACAGGCGGTTCAGGTCCCCATGAGCGAGTTCGACATGCCCGGGCCGACACGAAAGAAAGTTCATTGTATTCGTTGCGGGCAGATGGTGAGAGACGCCCGTGAAGTCGTGGTTGAGGGCGAGCCTCTTTGCAAGGCATGTGCAGGTGGTGGTTATTACACCCATGCCAGCGAGATTACCTGGCCGGAAATGAACTGGTTCCCCGGTTCTTCATAATGAGAGAGGAGATAGTAACGTGTTGACAAAAATTGACCTGCAGGCGGCAGTGGGAAAAGAACTGGCTCACGACATCACGGAAATCAGGCCCGGTGAATTTAAGGGCCCTGCTTTTCGAAAAGGGCATAAGGTCTGCAATGAGGATATCTGCCACCTCCAGAGGCTGGGGAAAAACCATCTGTATGTGGTGGACCTTGAAAAAGACGAGATTCATGAAAATGAGGCCGCGAGGATGCTGGCTGGGGCGCTGGCCGGTGAAGGGATCGTCTATGATGAAGAGCCGAAAGAGGGGAAAATAAACCTCTTTGCAGGACGGGACGGCCTTCTTTTCGTCAACGCGGCCGTTTTGGCTGCCTTCAACATGGTAGACGAGGTCATGTGCGCCACGTTGCACAACCATACACTGGTGCGGAAAGGTGAAAAAGTCGCGGCCACAAGGGCCATTCCCCTGGTGATGAAACGCGTTCCCATCGAACGGGCCGCAACGATCGCCCGGCAGGACGGCCAAATCCTCTCGGTAAGGCCCCTTCTCCAGGCCCGCGTCGGTCTGGTGGTTACCGGAAATGAGGTCTACAACGGGGTGATTGAAGACCGTTTCGCACCCATATTGACCTCGAAAATGGAGGCATTGGGCTGCGCCGTGAAGATGGTTGAATTTGTGCCCGACGACGCCTCCATCCTCGCCGAAAAGATTCGGTCACAACTGGAACAAGGGGTGGACCTGATCGTAATGAGCGGGGGAATGAGTGTCGATGCGGACGACGTAACCCGGGAGGGAATCCGCCTGGCCGGTGCCACTGAGATTCACTACGGCGCGTCCGCTCTGCCTGGGGCAATGTTTCTTGTCGCCTATATCGAAAACACTCCCTTACTTGGCGTTCCTGCGTGCGGGCTCTTTCACCGGACTACGGTCCTGGACCTGATTCTACCCAGGGTCCTCGCCGGTGAACGTGTGACCAAGGCGGATCTGGCCTTTCTCGGTCATGGAGGGTTGTGTCGAGAATGTCCGGAATGTCTTTACCCTCATTGCTCCTTTGGGAAAGGTATGTAGAAAAAACGATTGGCAACAACTGCTACGGTGTGGTATAAATAGTCTATTCTAAAAAAATCTCTTGCATTCCCCATTTCTCTACCCTGTATGTCCCTTTGGGGGGGAGTCAAGCCGGAATTGAGAAGGAAAGAGGATTAACGGGAAGGAAGCTTATGACGAGGCCGTGACAATTTTGAGGTGGATGCGTTAGAAAAGGAGAAGATGATGAGTTCAAAAGTACTGGTGATCATTGCAACAGGGGAAGAGGAAAAGGCACTCACGGGATTGAGGTACGCTTACAGGACCATGAGCGAGGGATGGCTTGACGAAGTGAAGGTGATGTTTTTTGGACCGTCTGAGCGTCTCCTGGTCCAAAATGAAGACATAGCGAAGCTCGCAAGGGAAATGAGCGCTGTGGAAAAACCCATCGCATGCAAATTTATTTCGGACCGGGATGGTATTTCTGACAAGATTGAAGGGCTCGGCGTAAAGGTGGAATACGTGGGGACCATCATCGCTGATTTCATCAAGCAGGGATATGTCCCGATGGTCTTCTGATTACCCGGGATCGGAGAGAAATCTCCAGACACGGAAAGGATGATTTTCCTATCCGTTCAATTTCTCACAATGCCGCTGCGGCCATTCCGATCATCAGATATATTTTTTCGGATCCCTTGAAAAAGTCTGTTTACATCCCGAATTGCAAAAGTAGTAGGGTTGTGCCCTGGTAATCATCTTGTTACCCGTTCCGAACGTGTGACAGGAGTGAGATGCGCTGCAGCTCTCGCATCCGCCTCCTTTCTCGGTCATCACGTCTGCCAGACCATTATCTTTCAGTCTCACGACGATCCCTTGCTCTGCCGACATGATCGCCTCCTTTTGCTCCAAAAGCGATGTTACACTCGAAGAGGGTGTACATAGATGAAGGAGAGTGTATCGGCTGTGAAACCTGTGAGGAAATCTGCCCTGAGGTGTTTCAGATGAATGAAGACACTGAGAAGTCCGAGGTCATCAAACCCGAGGGGGGGCCGGAGGATCTCATCCAGGAGGCAATCGACACGTGCCCTGTGGATTGTATTCACTGGGAGGACTAACCCCCCAAGCCCATGATTTCCATGTACCAAGAGAAAAACCATTATGTGCGTCAGGAAGAATGGTCATGAAGCCCTTTTCGATCTCTCTTTTCCCGTTTTGACCGGCTCCATTCCACTCTTGTTGATGGCATAGGACCCGGGATATCCTATAAAGGGCAATAACAGAAGCCTGGGGAACGTCACAAGCTTCCTGTCCCGGAACTGGGCAATCCCGATCTTCATACCGTCGTGCCCCGCAACCGGCTGGGCTCGATAGGTCCCGAAGATCCGATCCCACCAGGGAAAGTTGAAGCCGAAGTTGCTGTTGGTCTCCCGGATGGTCACCGAGTGGTGCACGCGGTGCATGTCCGGGGTCACCACCAGGAGCCTCAGCACCCTGTCCAAACCTTTCGGCATGTACACGTTTCCGTGGTTGAACATGGCCGTTCCGTTCAGGATCACCTCGAAAGCGAGAACCGCTGCCACCGGCGGCCCGATGACCGCCACCGCCGCGATCTTGATCCCCAAGGATATGAGGATCTCGATGGGATGAAACCTGAGGCCCGTGGTCAAATCGATGTCCAGGTCGGCATGGTGCACCATGTGAAGTCTCCATAGCAAGGGCACTGAATGGAACATGAGATGCTGCAGGTAGATGATCATGTCCAGGAACAGCACCCCGATGACCATGGCGAGCCCTTGGGAGACCTGAAAAGAATGCAACAACCCCCACCCGCTCTTTTGCGCGGCCAGGGCGGTGTTTATGGCCGCCATCGGCATCAGCACCCGGACCATCAGGGTATCCAGGAAAATGATGCCCAGGTTGTTCCCCCACCGCCCCCACTTACCGACCGTCAGCCTGCGGCGGGGCGCCAACACCTCCCAGAGTGCCATAGCCAGGAAGATGCCGAAGAAAAAAACCGAGCGAATGAATGCCTCAGAATGCATCGTTATCCTTCATCTTTCTCTTCCCCTTCACCGATCCACTCAAGGACCCTACCGCAGTCCTCTTCCACCCACGGGTCCAGGTCAAACAGCTCTTGTCATCCTTGGCTGTTGGGACCATAATGAAACGTAATGGGAGGATTTCGCCACCCTTCTTGTCCCTGATTCTGTTCCCAAAGCATACATGGTCCCGGTCGTTTTGTCGAGGATAACCGCCCGGATGGCGGAACAGGACCGCAGGGTGAACGCCGCGTCCATCGAAAGGAAGAGATCCTTCCGGGTAATGAGGATACTCAGAAAGCAAGAGGTTGTTCAATGCCGAAGAGATCATCATCAAAACGCATCAGCCGAAGATACGACCGGTTGGCCTTTTTCTATGACCTTATGGAGGCACCCATTGAAAAATCCCGATTCGCTTCATGGAGGGAACGGCTCACGGACCGTATAACCGGTGGCAGGGTCCTTGAAGCGGGTGTGGGCACGGGGAAGAACCTGCCTTACTATCCCCCCGGTGTTCACGTCACGGCCATCGATTTCAGTCCGAAGATGCTGAAACGTGCCCGGAAAATGGCCTCAGTCCTCCACCAGGATGTAGATTTCCTGGAAATGGACGTGCAGTCCCTGGCCTTTCCCGACAGCAGCTTCGATACGGTCTTTGCCACGTTCGTCTTCTGCTCGGTCCCGGACCCTGTACGCGGTCTTCGGGAACTTCGGCGCGTCTGCAGGCCGGAAGGGAGACTCATCCTCCTGGAGCACATGAGACCGGGGAATCCCTTTCTGGGCATCCTGTTCGATCTCATCAACCCAGTGGTGGTGCGCATGATGGGGGCCAACATCAATCGTAGGACCGTTGCCAACATTCATGAGGCGGGATGGAAACTGCAGGTGGAAGAAAACCTCTCCTCCGATATTGTCCGCTGGATTGAGGCGATGCCCTAGCGGCCGACCGCTCCGCCACTCCTGACACACCGAAACCCCACCTCTTCAAAGGCCTCCCATGGCTTGCGAATAAGGGGGGCCGGCAAGGCGCCGGCCTTCCCGGCCCTGTTTCCGAGGCCTCCCAGGACGACATATTCCGTATCATTTTCACCTTTGACACCAGGCGAAGTCAAAGTAGCCACTCCCCATTCGCCGATATTCCCGTTCAATCCCCGTATCCCCAGTCCGTTCGGTTTCGAGAGTATTACGGAGGCAGGGAGAGGGGAAGGCTGGCCACCGGTCTGGTGTTCGTGAGTCGCCGGTGCTTTCCCATGCATGGTTTTCATCATCTGGTCTAAGGCATCATCGGTCGTTTTCCCTTCAATCGTCCCCAAGGGAGCCGTTGAAATCGGAGTCGCATCGGGGGTTCCCTTTGATACTGCATAGGCCCATTCCCTCGCCGTGGGAAGCCTTCTGTGGAAAAATCGGGCGTAGGCCGATGCGCCGTAACCGGTCACTCGGATGACTGGCAAATCGGCGTGGGCGGGGTTGTTGATGTGAAACCGGCCATTCCGGTACATGACCGGCTCATACCCTTCCCAGGCCTGTCCGAGGAAAAGCCAGATCTTTCCGTGACCCTTCACGACGCCTTGCTCCACGCGGATATCTTTTAGGACCTGGTTCAGGAAGGCCACGAACTGGTAGTTGGTTACCAGGGTTTCATCCATATAAAATGATTCCACTGCTGAAGGCACTTCAGCCCCGTCCTTTCCCGGAAGTGTGATGGTGCCGCCCGGGATCAGATAGAGAGTGACGCCGTCTTCCCCGTGCAGCGTTTTCGAATCCTTGGCCGACCCTGAGTTGGCTGCGACCTCCTTTTCCTGCCCCGTCAGGACGGACCCACTTTCAGAAGAAGGCGTTAGCCGAAAGGGAGTCTGGCCGGTCTGGAGAGAAAAGATCACGACCCCGATGAGGAGCAGCAGCACTCCCACCCCTCCCCAGATCCATTTCCGGCCTCCTGAAAAGGCGCCGGGACGCGGTTCCTGCACAAACTGATCGGGGTGCCCCACTTCGGCGTCACTCGAAGAAGGGGAATCCAGTACCTTGAGAAGTTCTTCTTCCAAGGTTTTTACTGAAGGCAACCGGTTGTTCTTTTCCTCCTCGGTGGCCTTTTGAATGATTTCGTCGAGGTTCTTGAAGAAGGAGGACTCAGGGTTCCGGAGTTTGGCCTTTCTGAAAGGGATAGTGTCGGCCTTCATCTTGCCGTCCACCGCTTCATAGAGAATTTTCCCGATAGCGTATACATCGCCCCTTGCGTCGGTTCGCCTAAAATCGACGAACTGCTCCGGGGGCATGTACCCGGGGGTCCCTTTCATATCCGCCGACTGGGTGAGAGGCTTCATGATACTGGAACGGGCCAGCCCGAAATCCGCAATCTTAGGGGTCTTCCCGTCCATCAGGATATTTTCCGGCTTGATGTCGCGATGAACCATTCCCGCCCTATGCAGGGCCTCCAACCCTTCCAGGACGGGTAGGAAATAGTCATGGATCCACTCTCTCGTAAGTCCTTCCTCGGGATAAAACCCTTCCTCCGACATGGTGGAACGGAGCGTGCCGCCGGGCACGTATTCCATAGCGATATACTCGAGGGGAATTTCCCCTCTGGACCCTTTTACCGAAATCGAACCATAGTCGAAGATGGACAGGACATTGGGATGCCGCACCTGGGCCATGGTCTGCATCTCATTCCTGAACCGCTGGAGCCCGGAGAGCAGTTCCTCCTCATCGTCCTCGAAGGATTCGAGCCACTCCCTTGAGATGATCTTGATGGCCACATCGCGCTTCAGGTTGAGTTGGTGGGCACGGTACACCTCGCCCATGCCGCCCTTGCCGATGGATTCAAGGATCACCCATTTGCCATGGAGGACCGTCCCGATCCGAAGGCTCTGATCCGGGGTTTTACTCATGGTTCATACTTTCCAGGGGAAGCATTTCCTTTTTCCCATACCCTTAGAGAATTCGGACCACAATTACGGTAACATTGTCCTTTCCTCCGTTTTGGAGGGCCGCCGCCACCAAATGGTCACACGGCTTCCAGTCATCGGCGGCATCTCGCAGAATATCTCTGATCTCGCTGTCTGATACCATATCATACAGCCCATCGCTGCACAGCAGGAAAATATCCCCCCTTTCGATCTCCTTCATGACCGTCTGCACCTCATCCACGCCCTGCCCCAGGCTCTGAACAAGACTGTGACGAAGCGGATGCGTGATTGCTTCTTCTGGTTCCATGTATCCCATTTCCACGGAAAGCTGAGCCATGGTGTCATCGTGGGTCAACTG
>Ga0315535_1000381_pt1 | contig 31318 bp, 37 predicted proteins | sample SalMarSW160220MG_2_FD_203092 | JGI IMG/M metagenome (GOLD analysis project Ga0315535, IMG submission 203092) | Salt marsh sediment microbial communities from the Plum Island Ecosystem LTER, Massachusetts, United States - Salt Marsh Sediment SW1602-20 ... | reverse complement strand
TATATCACGCGATTTGCAAGTAAACTTACAATTGTGCACCAGTTCGATAAGCTTACAGCTAATAAAAAAGCTCAGGAAAAAGTGCTTAACAATCCGAAAATTGATATAATTTTTGAGCATGAACCCAGAGCCTTCAGGCGTGAGGGAGATAAAATGATAACGGAAGTGGAAAACCTCAGAACAAATGAACGTCGTGAACTGTTTAGCGACGGAGTTTTTATATTCATCGGGATGAGACCCAATATCGATCTGTTTAGGGAACATCTTGATCTTGATAACTGGGGATATATTAAAACTGATGAGGATATGAGGACGAGCATGCCGGGAGTCTATGCCGTGGGTGACGTTATCAGTAAGAAATACCGGCAGATAACCACTGCAGTCTCAGACGGTACAATTGCAGCTATGGCAATTGCGAAGGAATTGGATTAACTTTGTTATTATTAATTAACATTATCTGATATGAAACGGAACATGGGAACAATCGACAAGGTGATCAGAGTACTGGTTGCAGTCGTAGTAGGTATTCTTTATTTTACACACACAATAACAGGTACCCTGGGTATTGTTCTGCTGGTTATTGCAGGTATTTTTGTACTAACAAGTCTCTTAAGTTTCTGCCCTTTATACCTGCCATTTGGCATTTCTACCCGCAAAAAGAGTGAGTAAACTGTATTGTTAGCGATTGAGTAACTCTTTTACCAGTTGCACCACATCTACGGTGGTATCGGTGCTTATGTCAGCAATATGGATATCCCCGGTCTTCCATTTCCTGGCCACCAGCCGGGTTATGGAACGGCGAACTACCCAGACCTGGAGAATCTGTGTGTTATTACAGATGGCTTCAATGGACCTGTTCCATCCTTTATTATTAAGTTCGAGGGGCCCTATTTCATCAATGACTACTATATCCATGTCTGCCAGGTTTTCAGTATCTAGTATTTCATAACCTTTCTTCAGCCCCTCAGGATTAAAATAAAAACTGCCGTAATGTACCCATTCCAAGGATGGTACACGTGTGCATAATTCTATAGTTGAGGAATTCCTCAGATCATATAATTCAAATCCCATCCTTTCTCCTTTCCTGTCTATGCCTATGGAAAGAAAGCCTGTCAGGCTTATATTTTCCTTTAACAGATCCTCTGTGACTCTTTTCAGAAATGTTGTCTTTCCCTGGCGAATATCTCCGGTTATTATAATTACCGGAGGTCTGCCGGTGTTTTCCTTTTCAAAAACTTCAAGGAGACTCTCTGCCTGGTTCAAAATACCGGGAATAATTTTACGTGTCTGTTTGAGAAAATTACGTGACTCGGGCATAGATGAGATGATCGATCCAAGTGCTGAGAATGAAAAATTAAGTGACTGGTACAAACTGGCAAATCCTCTGCCATATAAGACCGATTTTATAAGAGGATTCTTTAATTCTATGCTGATTGCTGCAAATCCTATTATCACCACTACTGCACGTCCAATCATTTTCAGTCCTGCAGTCAGGCCTGTCATGGAGAATAAGCCTTCGCCTGATATTCCATTCCACAGGAATGCAGCTATAACCGTAATGAGTATGAACTGTATCCATAAAGATAACTTTCTGAATCTTTTGAGAGACGACCTGTAATGAAGGATACAAAATAAGATATAGGCTGGAGGTAATATCCAGAAAAAAATTGTTTTTGCTGAATTGATTATCATCAGACTGATTACCAGGGATGCTGTATTAAGAAAGAGATAGAAAACGGAATAGCCATGGCTCTGAGTTTCAAAAGGTTTTTTTGTATCGTATTCAACCCGGATCTCGTCGCCAACAGAATTCTTCAACCCTCCGTTTTTATATCTTCTGCCCGTTAAGTAGCCTGTCACTGCTGCAAGAGCCCCTGTAGCCAGGTAAATTACAGTTATGAGTATTACCAGGTTTATAGGGTCGGTGTCAGTAAGCCGGATCTGTTTTGCTGCAAACTGGTAGAGAGCATTAAGAATTTTTACAAAATCAAAGCCATACATAATCAGGAGGCTTATAAACTTATGAAGAAGTGCGCTGAGAACTGCAAAGGCTCCACCCGTAATATACCCTGTTAAATTGCGTCCGAAAAGCAGTATGAATATTTCAAGAAGAAGAGCTTCCGTGAAGATCCCTATCATAGGACCGATAATAAGAGCACTGGGTGAAATGGATTTCATAAGGGCACATATCAGCCCGGCTCTTATGACAAGACCTTTTTCTTGCCATATCTGGAGAAAAGCAACAAGCAGGTAAACGCTGATAAATGATAATACGGTACCCGACAGGGGAACCTTAAGGTTATGAAGGAAACTGCCAAGAATAATCTCGACTGATGCCCAGAAGCTGCCTATTACCGAGGCTTTAAGCCACAGCGAGTTTAGAGGTCTTACTTCTATTGTATCCATTGTAAGATAAAATACACACGGCCTCTTAAGTTACGTTTTTTTATACAAAGCTGATTTCCCATGTGTATTATTGAAGATTTTACTCTATGGAAGATCTTCAATAAGGACGACACTTAGTTATGATTGCAGGAATGGCCCTGCTCGTGATGAGATTCATGTTGGCTGCAGCTACTGCCGCTATCTTCCACAAGGCCATTCAGGTAGAGTTGAACAACTTCTGTGGCATTTCCGGCACATCCCCTGACAACTTCTATACCACTTCTGTTAAGTACGTTAATTGCTCCTCCTCCTATGCCGCCTGCAAGCATCACAGAAACCCCGTCAGATGCAAATATGGAGGCTATATCAGATTTGCAGCCACATCCCTGAGGTGATTCCACATCTTTAATATTGCTGATTTCTTTACTCTCTGTAATAGTGAATACTTTATACGATTCACAATGACCAAAATGGCCGTCAATCTGATTGTCTCTTGTTACCGGAACTGCTATTTTCATTTTTGATAATATTGATAATTCTTTTATTGATTTATATGAATTACTAATTTGATATTCAGTTCCACTGATGCAAACCATTTAACCTGCAATAGACGATTTAATGATGAATACCGGAGGATCAGCAATTGAACGTTTCACTGCACAAAGTCCGGCAGCACTTGTTACGGCTTCCCTGTATTTTTCAGGAAACCCTTCCGGCAGTTTAATCTCGATGGTAACATTTACCGGTAAATGTGTTTCGGGGTTGTATTTTATGTCCTGAAGGATCCTGATCCCATCGATTGGAATGTTACGCCGTCCGCAGAATGATTTAACATAGATTCCGGCACATGTACCTATTGAGGCCATGAAAAGATCAAAGGGTGCCGGAGCAGTGTCGCCGCCTCCATTGTCAAGAGGCTGATCCGTTTTTATTTTATGGCCATTGTATAAAGCTGTTACAACTTTCCCCCCTTCAAAAATAATTTCCATAAATTATATTTCTTTAATTCAGTTTAACAAGCTCACTGTCGCCATAATAAGCACAGTCTTTGCACTTGAGGTGATTCTCCAGTCCTTCGATTAGTTTAAAGCATTTTTTACAGCGGTACCAGTCATTTTCTAGAAAATAATCTCCACCTTCGATCTCCAGGGCTTTGCCTTCGACAAATGATTTGGCAATTTGTTTTAAGGCCCTGTTATATATTCTGGTAAACGTAGGCCGGGAAATTTTCATCATTTTAGCAGCCTCTTCCTGGGAAAGATTGTCATAATTTACCAGCCGGATGCTTTCATATTCCTCAAATTTCAAAGCCACAGGACCTATCTTGCAGAGGGGCATCCCGAAAGGTTTGAAACCTTTCATTTTTGGGGGGTTAGATATTTTTCTGCTTTTGTTTGGCCGTGCCATCTCTGTTTAATTTAAACAATGACCTGATATCGGGATATATTATATATCCAAATAATATCACAGACAAAGCTAAAATTATTTTTCCGGCAAGACAAAAAGGACCGCAATAAAAATCCTTCCCTGTACCAAAAAGACATGATGTACATCCTATCAATGCCATAATGATATAATCAACAAACAATATCAGTGGCAGAAAAACAAGAACTTTTATAATAATCGGCTTCTTCATGATGGTTTTTAGTAAAGGTAATGAACCTGCGTTCATAATGCAAGTAAGTTGCCGACTATTTTCGGTGAATTTTGCAGAAAAAAGTGCTGTTTTAACTTTTATCCTGATACCGGTTGTTAAATATTTACTTGTTCCAAAGGTCTCCTGGCAGTAAGCAGGAAAATGTCAAACTGTTTATTTACTGAATCACTGATTTGTTTATTCATTGTATAACATTTCCTGTAGCTAACATCAGAAAAGCCCTGAGCAAATACCAGTTTTGACATCTCTTCCGGATCAAAGCCCTTATGACCTGTAAAACCATCACCGTGGAAAGACCCGTCTTCCGGATAGAGATCTGCAAGTGCAAGGTATCCGCCCGGATTGAGAAGGGAATAGAATTTTTTAATAATGCCGGGGATATCTGTTATATGATGGAGGACCATCTGGTTGAAAAGAAAATCAAATGTTCCGTCTTCATATATACCGGTTTCAAGATTAAAGTCGACAGCTTTCAGGTTCTTAACCCCTGAATCTTTTATCTTCTCCTGCATTATCCTGAACATTTCTGCTGAATTGTCCATTAATGTTATTTCTTTTAGTAAGTCCTTCAGAATAAAGCTGGTAACTCCTGTTCCGGCACCGAATTCAAGCGCTGTCATATTTTTGTTTAGAGGAACATTGTTCCGGATCTCTTTTGCAATAGCATTTGCACGGTTCCAAATCATCGGGTTCTGGTCCCATGTCAAAGCCTTTATATCAAATTCATTCATTTAACAGTAAAATAAAAGTTAATAAAAACAGCCGCAAATAAAACTCTTATTGTTTAGACTGAAGCACATATAATATTTATAACATCAATATTTGACTCAGTCTGAAACCTGTCGCTTTATTTGCGGCTCAACTTTTAAACAGTTTAATTCTGTTATTGTTTAAGTACTTTTTTTAATACTGTATTTTTATCAATCGTTTTTGTACAGAAGAACCAGTCGTAACATTTCATATCTTTTTTGTTCTCCATTCTCTCCTTCGCAACTCCACACGATCCGGCTGTAGGTACAATGACGTCATCACCCGGCTGCCAGTCGGCAGGTGTAGCAACAGAAAATTCATCAGCCGTTTTCATGGCAATCAGGGCCCTGTATAGTTCTTCAAAGTTACGACCCAGGCTGAGGGGATAATAAATTATTGCCCTGATAATCCCTTTCGGATCTACAAAAAATACAGCACGCACGGCCTTGGTAGAACTTTCCCCAGGCTGTATCATACCGTACTTTTGTGCAACTTCCATAGTGATATCTTCAATGAGAGGGAAATTGACCTCCACATTTTTCATGTCCCTGTATTCTATTTTTTCCTTAATAGTACGAAGCCATGCTATATGACTGTAGAGTCCGTCAACAGACAGACCGACAAGCTTGCAACCTGCTTCTTCAAATTTCTTTTCCATACTGGCAAAAGTTATGAACTCAGAGGTACAGACCGGGGTAAAATCAGCGGGATGGCTAAAAAGAATAACCCAGCTTCCGGAATAGTCTGCCGGGAAATTTATTTCACCCTGCGTGGTTACAGCACTGAATGATGGTGTTTTATCACCTATTCTAGGGATAGGAGTAATCTGATTTTCTTCCATAATCAATGTTTTTAGTTATAAGCAATTATTACAGATAGTTGTTTCCTTTATAAAAATGATCAACGCCTGGTCCTAGATAGCATCAGGTCCAGGTCTTCCTTAAGCGCTGAGAGGTCTTCTTCGTGCTCCACTTCCTGTGAGAGGATAGTGAGTATGATGTTGTATGTGACCGGATCACCTTCCCTGGTTATATCAAGAAGTTCGCTATATGTCTTGATAGCACATTGTTCTCCCTTGATGTTCTGATCCAGGATCTCCTCCACATACGGGTCAGCCGGTACGTCGTACCCGCAATTGGTCAGCTTCATCCAGTCGGCAGGAGAAAGAACCGGTGTGCCTTCAAGCTGTACTATCCTTGTCGAAAGAAGCTCTGCATGGCTGAGCTCTTCAGTAGCATGCAGGGTAAGTTCGGCGATAACAGCATCTTTCATCGGGCCTTTGACTACCTTGGCACCTATCCAGTACTGGTAATATGCAAGCCACTCATCCGCCATGGCTTTGTTTAGCAGCTTAATAAGCTCATCAACATCCATTTTAACGATTGATCTTCCTTTTTGTCCCATTGTCTTTCTGTTTTTAAGTTGAACTATTATTGCCTTTGTCCCTGAACCTGCCTGTTATATATAACCTGATATCCTTGATTTCAAATCCGGGTATATTCTTCTTTTTCATGTAATCATCAAGAATCCTGTCAAGATCACTGTCGATAAAATCCTCAATACGGTCCGATTCCGTGCTGTATAAATGGTGATGCCGTTTTTTTACCGGATCGTATCTTACGGGCTCCTTATCCGTATGAACCTTTTTTACAATACCTTTTTTTGAAAAGATCTCCAGTGTTTTATATATAGTAGCCTGAGAAACAAAAAAATGATTCTTTCTAAGCTGGCTGAAGATCTTTTCTGCATCGGGATGTTCCTTGCTGTTAAGTAAAACTTGCAGAACGGCAATCCTCTGAGGTGTCACTTTTAACCTGTTTTCTACCAGTATCCGGACTGCATGAGTATCTTTCATGATAGAAATATTGTCAAATGAGACTCATTCTTATTTACTGAATAATAAAATTATTAAATATCTCCCTGCTCACCAAAAATTAAAAGTTAATAATATGTTAAAAAGTAATTTTGTTATAGTTCTTAAATTCAGCATTTTATATAGCCAAATTGTATATTGGAAAACATAACACAAATACCTGTGTCAGATCCTGTCCTGGATGTTTATTTCAATTAGATTTTGTCAGTCAAACAGTTTTTCAAAATAAATGGCAAATGATCTGTACAGGAAATGGGTCCACTTACCAAAAGGGACGATGATGAGGGCCCATTGAACAAGTATTATCTGGTGTAATATGTATAGCCACCGGTTATCAGCCAACAGACCAGTATCGATAAAAAGCCTGACCAGGAAGGCAGATAATCCCATTAAAAACAACCATATTACAAACATCCAGTCAGATGGTTGAGAATGTATACTAATTTCCTTCTTTTTCCTGATCCGGTCATAAATAAAATCAATTGTAACTATGAAAATCACAAAACTCATCACATAGCCGGTTATAATGATAACACTGCTCCCGGATGAGAACCAGTCAAGAAAAACCGTGGTAAAAAGTAATCCCAGGTATCCTATAACCAGGATGAAATGCTCAAACCATCTGAACATATTATCATCGCAGCCCAGTGCCCGTTTCTGGGTGAACATGTTCACCAGTAAATCTCCGAGTGCATTAAAGTATTTTTTTAAGGGTACCCTGACCTTTGGCTTCAATATTATGAACCACCACATTCTTATAATATTGGGCAGCAATATTATGACGAAAACAAAAGATATTGCAATGATTTCAAAGCTATGTCCGGTATGCAACATCCATTCAAGGTCAAATTTTTTTGAATAAGCCGATAACAGTACCATTAAAGCAGCAATAAGAAAAGCCAGGATAGTGAAAGGCAGTGACCTGTAAAGCAATCCGGATAATTTAGTCCAATCATATTCAGCTGTCAGCCATCTTCTTAGTGACATCATCAGTTCACCGGGACTTGCATTTCGCGGACACTGGGTGGTACATTCCCCACAGTAATAGCATAACCAGGGCTTAACGGATTGTCTAATCTCGTCCTCCAGACCCAGGACACTGTATCTTAGCATTTCACGTGGAAATGAGTTGTTTTCAGTTGACAGGGTACAAACGGCAGTACAGTTTCCGCAATTGTAGCATGCATTGAAATCAAATGCGCCGAATTTACTTAGCCTTTTACTGAAATCGGGATTTATTGCCGCCATTATTCTCTTATTTTGTATGTGAAATATTCATCCATATCATCCAGGGTACCTGTTTGAATGTAGCCGTATTTCAAAAGCGACATTATCCAGAACATTACCTCATTTTCAGGCATATTTAATGTTTGTGCCATCTGATGTATAGTCATCTCTTCTTCTTTCAGGGCTTTAAGTATCGCTTGCTTTACTTTATTGAATTTCTTCATTTTATCCTTTGCTGCCTGTGATACTTCCCTTCTTTCCCTCAGGTATTTATATGTTTTTCCTTTTTCGGTTTCCATAATATTAATATTCTAGTTCCGGTTATCAGTGCTGCTGTTTGGATTCCGTTTGTTTATCAGTAATAATATATTTTTACTCACAGCTCAGAGCTTTAAAAAGGTACCTAAACAGCAAGGGCATCAATCATATTTTCAATCTCCCTGTTTGAATATGAAATAAGGTCGACAGCATCTTGAGGACAGACAGGCAGGCACATTCCGCAACCTTTGCATATAGAATTATTTACTGTAGCCGTATTTCTTGTTTCGTCCAGAGTCATGATAACAGCATCGAAGGGACACGCTTCGGAACAGGCACCACACCATGTACAGGAAAGTTTATCGACCTTTGCCACAACAGGTTCAAGGGCGAGCTCACCCTTGCTGACCCATGAATAAGATTTCGTAGCTGCAGAAAGGGCTGAATTTACTGATTCCATGATATTCTTCGGTCCCTGGCAGGCTCCTGATATTGTTATACCGTCTATAACTGTCTCAACAGGACGAAGTTTCATATGAATCTCATTAAAGAATGAATCACGCCCTTTAGGGATCTTGAATAATGAAGCAACAGTATTGTCAGAACGTGGTACCATTCCGGTCACCAGGACAATAAGGTCTGCTTCAATCCACATCTCTCTTTTCCCTGTAAGAATGTCATTTATTTTAACAATTGTTTTCCCATTTTCCATTGTGACAACAGGTGGATCATCCTCATATGCCTGCATAAAGATATCTCCGTATTTAAGTGCTTCGCCGTACAGTACTTCCTGTTTACCGTAAGTCCTGATACCTCTGGTAAAATGGAAGTTATTGATATTGTCAAATTTTTTTCTGGTTTGTAAAGCAGCATGTATTACCGAAGTGCAGCAATACCGCGAGCAGAACTTATTATCTCCTTCGGGCTGACGGCTTCCAACACAATACACATATGCAATATTTTTAATTTCTTTGCCTTTATATTTCAGTTTTTTTTCGTTGATATCAATAAGTCTTTTGAATTGAGGAAGTGTAATGACATTGTCCAACCTATTATATCCTAATTCGCCATCGGCCGGAGTATAGGGATCAAATCCCGTAGCCATAAGGACGGATCCGACATTTATTTCAACAGTCCTTTCCTTTTGCGAGAAATCGACGCCTTCACAAAATTTTTCACATTCTCCACACCTTGTACAGTTTTTAATATCGATAACCGGATATTGAGGATACTCGCTTGGAAAGTTATGGTATATAGCTTTTCTGTTTGTGATATTGAAATTGAATTCATCAGGCACTTCGACGGGACATGCATCAATCGCTTTCTGAAGCTGGCCCTTATTGCATTTTTCAACAATATATCTGGGTATGATCTTCACCTTAAGTGTGAAATCACCGATACTACCGGTTGTTGAAACTACTTCCGCCCCTGTGAGTAAAGTAATGTTATTACGGCTAATAATATCATCATACAGATTTGATATCAGCTCTTTCCCCGTCTGGTCTGTTGTGAAAAGGACGTCCCATTGTGATACCCTGCCTCCAATGAAATGTTCTCTTTCTATTATTGTAACCGGACATCCCATGTCAGAAAGTTCAATTGCAGCCCTCATTCCGGCAATACCGCCTCCTAAAACGGCAACTGCCTTGCGTGATGGGATAACAATAGGGTAAAGTGGTTCGGATAAGCGAACTCTCGAAATTGCGGATTTAACAAACCTTATTGATTTTGCTGTAGCTCCTTCCTTATTGTCTGAATGAGCCCATGAAGCCTGTTCCCTTATATTGGCATGCACATAATTATACTTATTAAGTCCCGCTCTCTCAGCTACAGCCCTGAAAGTGACCAGATGCAGTTTTGGGGAACAGGAGGCAACAACGATACCGTCAAGTTCATTTTGCTTTATGTCTTCAGCAATTTCTTTCTGGCTTGAATCGCTGCATGCGAATATGGTTGTTTTTGATATTTTTACATCCTCGTCATTTTCGATTGATTGTCTTACCTTCTCAACATCGACATAATCGGATATGTTCCCTCCGCAATGACATATATAAACACCTATTTTCCTGTGCATGATTCTTTATTTAAATAACTTATTGCTTCGGCAGAAGCCGAGCCTGCTGACAGTATGGAATCCGGTATGTCCATTGGACCTGAGGCTGTGCCCGCAACGAAAACTCCTTTTATGCTTGTCTTGGATGGGCTGACAAGTGGTTTTGACTGGCTGACAAAGCTGAATAGATCGATATCGAGCCTGTCATCGGGGAAAAAGGAAATTGTATCCTTGTTTGGCAGTACACCAACAGAAAGTACAACCATATCATGTTCTGTTTCCCTGACTGTACTGTCATTGATGTCTTCATAACGTAAAAGGAGGTTGCCATTTTCCTTTTCAGTGATTTTACCTATTTTGCCTTTTACAAAATTTACTCCCATTCCTTTTGCCTGTTCATAGAACTCCTCAAATCCTTTGCCGAATGACCTGATATTAATGTAGTAGATGGTGACATCTGCCATAGGTAAAGCTCCCATAAGAAGCTGAGCCTGTTTTATTGAGTACATACAGCATATCTGGGAACATATCGGGTTACCTATTGTTTCGTCTCTCGATCCCGTGCAAAGTACATACCCAATTCTGTCGGGCATTTTACCGTCACCGGGTCTGAGGATGGTATGAAAAGGCCGTGTCGGAGCAAGTTGCCTCTCCATCTGCATCGATGTTATTATGTTTTTGAACCTGCCATATCCATAACGGGATATCTTTAATGGATCAAAAAGATCAAATCCGGTTGCTATTATAACTGTTCCTATCTCTACCCGGTATTCAACAGCTTCCTGTGTAAAATCTATGCATTTTGTCGGGCATACTTTTTCGCATGCACCGCACAGTGTACAGTTTTCAATATCTATCGCCGCTATTCTTGGGCTTGCTATACTGAAAGGAATATAGGCAGCCTTCCTGCCTACCATGTTGTACTGATACTGGTCGTCAACAATAACAGGACAGGCCTGTTCACAAAGCTGGCACCCGGTACATTCTTCGGCTATGATATATCTCGGATTTCTGATCAGTTCAGCAGTAAAGCTGTTCTCTCTGTTCCTGCCTATTCTCTTTACCTCACTTTCAGTGAAGATAGTGATCAGGGGATGCCTTGATATCTCTGATACTTTTGGTGTGGTAATACAGGCTGAACAGTCAAGCGTAGGGAAGACCTTGCTCAGAAGTATCATTTTCCCACCGATAGAAAGGTCTTTTTCCACAATGAGCACCCTGTAGCCGTTATTGGCAAGATTAAGAGCTGCTTCTCCTCCTGCAATTCCACCACCTATTACCAGTGCATCAAATGTGGCATATTTTATCTTTTCACTCATGATTGAGGATATTGGATTTTCAACAAGTATTCATTGAAGCTCTTCATCTGCTTGATAAAAGCTTCGCTGCACACCGAACATATTGCTGCCATACGTAACCGTGCAGGTTCAATATTCATCTCTTTCATCTTTTCATGTGTTCTTGATACAACCTGTCCGGTCTTTTTCGTACAGGAGTCACCATATGGACAATCACTCCCGTCAGCAGCGATGAAAACCCCGTCAAATCCTTTCTTAAAAGCATGAAGTATCCACCTGGTCTTCACACTGCTTGAGCATGGTACAGGTATTGTATATACTGTGGGGGGATAATGCAATTTCAGTAATCCCGCCATATCAATAGCGGGATCTGAAATTTTTTCTGTAGAAAACACCAGTATCCTGGCACTTTTTACTGCCACTATTGCCATACCTTAAGATTATTTTTTCTTAAGGAAGATTCTGAAATAGCCACTCTCTTCTATTGTTCCGAAATATTCATGGCCCTGCTTCGTACACCACTTGGGAAGATCGCTTTTAGTGCCTTCATCAGCTGACAGGACTTCCATTGTATCTCCGGAGTTTATTGTTCCTATAGCTTTTTTTGCCTCAAGTAAAGGACCGGGGCATGCCGTGCCTCGTGCGTCCACCACTTTAGTAGCTTTAAGGTCTTTTAATTCTTCTGCTGTCATTTTATATTGGTTTTTAATTCCTGTTAAAAGAAAGTTGATTGTAAACGCCAGGCATCATATAAACAGATTTACATCAGCCTCCTGGGCAGCTGTAATGTAAGAACCAATTCCCACAATGTCATCAGCCAGGTCAATGAAATCTTCAAGCTTTTCTCCTCCCCAAACCTTTCCTGCCAGACCGCATATATGTATCTTGACATCGGTGATTTCCCTTGCTTCCCTGAAAAACTCAACCCATGTTTTTACTTTCAGGTTTTTAAGAGACGCAAGAAATTCAGCTTTCATGTCAGCATTTTCAGCCATATTCAGTTTGTCGGGATTATCACCAACATCTTTTCTGAAAGCTCTCGCTCCCTGTAACAAAACATAAATGTCAACATACATATCATCGGCTGCCGCACCACTGAGGATAACTCCTGCCGCTGTCAGTTTGTCTACGCTTCCGGTATACAGTGCCAGACATAATTTTTTCTTTTCCATATTAAATATTAAATAGTGTTAATTATTTCACAAAGGAACTAAAAGCTTCTTTTTAAAATTTTAAATTTGATGTGAGGTTGGTTATTTTATTTTGTGATATGGATCACAAAAAAGCTATTTTTGCCGTATGAAAAGCAAATGTAAATTGTGCAGTATTAAATCAAAGGCTGCATTGGCACTGAGTGATGAGGAGATTGAGAAGCTGTCAAGCAATTGTGCTCTTGTAAACTTTCACAAGGGAGACTCAGTCTTTAAACAGGGAACGTTTTCCACCAATGTGGCGTACCTGAGAAAGGGACTGGCCAAGATCCATATTGCCGGACCACATCACGAACAGATAGCGAGACTTGTTAAGGCACCCAGTTACCTGGCACTGCCAACAACTTTCGGCGATAAAATAAACCAGTATTCTGTTACGGTAGTTGAGAAAGCAGAAGTGTGTTATATAGATATAAATGTGTTCCGTTTTCTTCTAAGTAAAAATCCCGATTTTTCATATGAGATAATGATCGACCTGTGCAGGAATGAGCTTGAGGTGTTAAACAGGTGCGCAAACAGAACCCAGAAACAGGTACGAGGAAAAATAGCGGATGTCATACTGGAAATGTCGGACAAAATCTATAATTCACACCTGTTCACCCTTCCGGTTACTCAGGAGGAAATAGGTAACCTTATAGACTCCTCTCGTGAAAGTGTCAGCAGGGTACTGGCTGAATTTGAGAAAGATGAGCTGATAAGAATAAAAGGCAGGAAGGTTGAAGTGCTTAACAGGAAATCACTTAAGCTGATCAGCGCCAATGGCTGACTCTTTATTGGGATAAGATACCTTTTAAGGTGAATGACAATTGATATTTGACAACAAAAAAAATGAAATATCTCAATTTGTACAGGGAAATCGAATGTCTTTGTATTTTTGCCTGAAATTGTAAATGGAATAACTTTGCGACCTGATTTCTGTTTATTATTGAAAATTTTAACGGCAATTTTATAATTTTTAAATACACATGTTCTAAGACTGATTACCATGGGAAAAGAAATAGTAAACACCAGATGGCTTGACGGTATGGCATTTGAAGGAGATATTGGCGGCTATAAGGTTGTAATTGATGCCGATCCTCAGGTGGGAGGCAAAAACAGGGGTCCCAGGCCCAAACCATTTATGCTGCTTTCACTTGGAGGTTGCACTGCGATGGATGTAATATCCATTCTTAATAAAATGAGGGTCAGTGTGGATAGTTTCAATGTGAGGGTTGAAGGTGATCTTACAGAAGAACATCCCAAACATTTTTATAAAATGCATGTGGTTTATGAATTCACCGGGAAAGACCTGCCGATGGATAAACTGGAGAAGGCTGTTGAGCTTTCTGAGGAAAGATATTGCGGGGTAAGTGCAGTCTACAGGAAGGCAATGGAGATCACATCTGAAATAAAGGTAACGGAGTCTTAGGGTTGAGATAGTAATCCGGGAGAAAAGAATAATACAGGATCAATTATGAAATTGTTGTTAATGTACTGTAACAGTTTCGGATATACACCGACAATTCAGACTGTTGACAGCGTACCGGAAATAAAGGATCCAGCAGAATTCGACAATGTCCAGGTTGCATTTATCCAGGTTGAACAGGAAGATATTGAAAGGGAAGGTGATGTTGAAAAAAAGCTTGTGAAGAATCTTAAATGGGCATGTGGTAAAAACAATACGAAAAAAATTATCCTTCATTCTTTTGCGCACCTGTCGGACAGCAAGGCGGATCCGGGTTTTACAGGATCTCTGCTTGACAGGGCAGAAGAGCGTATGAAGAACGCAGGTTATGAAGTGTCACAGACTCCGTTCGGGTATTTTCTTGATCTTCGCCTTGATGCACCAGGATATTCACTTGCCAGGATTTTTAAGAATATTTAAATATGGACAATATGAATACAAAGCTTTACCCCGAATCAGGTGTTGAACTGACTCCCTTCACGGCCAGGAATTATGACAGGGTGATGAACATTGGTTCGTTTGGGAAATATACCGGATTTATCAGGAATGCCATAGAAGCCATGAATATCGGAGGGGATGACCAGATACTTGACCTGGGTTGCGGTACAGGGAGAAATGCTGCAATAATGGAATCTTACCTGGGTGAGAATGGCCATATAACCGGAGTTGATATCTCTAAGGATATGGAAAAACAATTCCTTGCAAGGTTTAAAGATAGTAATATGGTTGATTTCATTAATCAAAGGATCGACAGGCCTTTCGATCTTTGTAAGCAATTTGACAAGATATTCATTAGCTTTGTAATACACGGGTTCCCTCATGATATAAGGGACGTGGTAATCAAAAATGTATATGCTCACCTGAAACCGGGCGGCAGCTTTTTCATTCTCGATTTTGCCGAATTTGATATGGATAAGATGCCGGCACTTCACCGGTTTATTTTCAAGAAGGTTGAGTGTATTTATGCCTTTGATTATATAAAGCGCGACTGGAAATCTATTCTTTCAGGATATGGTCTTGGTGAATTCAGCGAGCATCATTATCTGAAAAAATATGTAAGGCTGCTTCAATCCATGAAGATAAACTGAAGCTTTCAGCAATTATTTGCAGCCAAATATCAGATACTGAAGCTCATTTTTTCCCGGGGTCTATTCCGAAAGTGAACCCGGATCTTACTCGTTCAATTAATTCGGGCATTATGTCGGTATATTCCCCTACAATACCAAAATCAGCATTATGAAATATATTTGCCCTGTGGTTATGATCAATTGCAATAACCTTGCCCGACTCTTTCATGCCGGCAATATGCTGAAGGGCTCCTGAGATCCCTACAGCGATATATACTTTTGGTCTGACCGTCTTGCCTGTCTGTCCTACCTGCCTTGCATATTCTGCAATTCCTTCGTCTACAACCGTCCGGCTGGAGGCCCATTCTGCATTGATCCCCTGACTTTTTAAAGCCTCCGCCAGCTCTTTCACCAATTCCAGGTTGTCGACAGTGGCGCCGCCGCCCCCCGATACTATAATATCAGCATCGAACAAGGACTGAAGTCCACCGCCACCCCTTACCGTTTCCATAATTTTTACAGCAAAGTCATTCACATTTAGTACAGGATCAACAGAGGAGAGAATGCCTTTTCGCCCCTCAACGCGCTGAGGTATTTTAAAGGTACCTGCACGGGCTGTAGATACCTGAGGGCAGACAAAGCCCAGGATAGTGGCAAGCTTGCTCTCTCCGTAGGTTGGTCTTAGTGATTCAAGGATAGGTCTGATGATAACCTTTTCCTTTTTATCAATATATTCCCCTATCTCCAGGCCGGTACAGTCGGCTGTTACGCCGCTCTGCATTCTCATGGCTATCCTGGGTGCCAGCTCTCGTCCTGACGTCGTTGCGGCAAATAGTGCTATCTCGGGTTTCCTGTCTGTTATAACCTGTCCGAAGACAGATGCATACGGCATGACGAGGTATTCCCTGAGCCTCTCATCCTCTGCAAGAATGACCTCATCGGAGCCATGTTCAAACAGAGTATCTGCAAGATGCCTGATCTGTTTCCCGATGACAAGTGTCATTACCTTTGTATTTTCTCCAAGTTGAGTTGCAAGGTTCCTGGCCGGTGTAAGCAACTCCAGCGAAGGCCTCACAATACTGCCATCAGCGACCTCTGCCCAGGTGAGAATGCCCCTGGCTCCGTTTCTGAAATCCTTCTCAGGGTAATCGGGTCTTTCTGCTTCATTCTTCTTCGCCTCTTCCTTTTTCTCAGTAGTGTTTCCGCCTTTATTAAAGTTATTGATGAAATTATCCACCAGTGTAACTTCATTATGCCCTTCTGTCATGACAACAGGAGGACGGTCGCTTGCGATGTTCACCACTTTTGTCACTATGGTTGGTGAGCCATGAAGCCCTATTTTCTCCGTTCCCAGCCCTATCTGATCTATACCGAAGGTGGTAATGCTGCTGTTCCTGGCTTTTATGGCACCGATAAGTGACGGTTTCCGGGGCGGCACTCCTGTAGGTGTCAGCGAGATGACACACGGGAGCGGTAACTTCAGTACCTGATATCCGCCTTCTATAATACGTCTGACAACCACATTGCCCTGTTCGTCTTCACTAATACTCTGTACAAAAGTTGCCTGGGGAATTCCCATGTTTTCAGCAACCTGTGAAGGGACATGGGCAGTATCCCCGTCACTGGTCTGGCGACCGGTAAATATAATAAATGGCTCTTCCGGGTCTTTTTTAAACCCCAGGTGTCTTAACATTGTTGAGATGGCGAGACCTGTTGCAAAGGTGTCACTCCCCCCCAGTTTACGGTCAGAAAGAAGATATGCTTCATCATATCCCATGGATATTGCCGTCCGTAGTGAGTTTTCAAACGAAGCGGGTCCCATCGAACAGACTATCAACCGTGCATCTGGGTGGTTCTTTCTAAGTTGTAACCCGGCCTCAAGTCCGTACTGGCAATCAATATTTATAATTGATTTTACCTTTGTTCTTTCCATCAACCCGTCTTCACCCATTCTCATTTCTCCGGGCACGGGAACCTGCTTAATAAGACTTATTATTGTCAGAGCCATTGTTTTTACTGTTGATTTTTTACATATTCTGAAAATCCGGGCCATTACCACCATTCGGTACAAGCCATGTAATACCCTGTTCAGGGGACTTAATATCACATGTTTTGCAATGCATGCAGTTTTCTGCATGTATCCTGATCTCTTTCTCTCCTGTTCTGCTTATATGAAGCTCATATACCTCTGATGAACAGAAGAATTGCTCGGGTGCCCCATATTCACCAATATTTACTTTATTGAACTTGTCGGGATTGTTTATCTTAAGATGCACAATCTGTTGTTCATCATGGTATACACCGGAATAAAATACATCAGTGGCCTTATCGAATGTCAGAACCTTGTCAAATTCCAGTTTACCCCTGAATCTTTCCCTGAAAGGCTTCTTTTTATATTCATTGAGTTTTTTTGTGGTGGTATAATCAGCATGTGATTTCAGCCTTCCGGAAATTCCTGCTCCGCCGGTAATCAGCTGGGTCGCGAAATGAAACCCGCCGATTATCTCTCCATTTGCAAATCCCTGCCTGAAGTTACGCACCGGGTGTAACTCTTTATATATTATGCTTTTTATTATAAGTGTCTCATATGTCTGAAGGACTTTTTCAGATGTATCATTCATTTCTAGTGCTGAGGCTGCTGTCTGAGCGGCGAGCATACCTGACTTCATAGCCAGGTGTACACCCTTAAGTGCCGGCATTGCCAGGAAGCCTGCACTGTCACCAACAATAAGTGCATTATCCGTATACAACTTCGGAATTGCATAATAGCCTCCTTCCGGCAAAGTCTTCGCCCCGTATTCAAGCAGCTTCCCTCCTTTAAGTATCCTGGAAACAAAAGCAGTGGTTTTCCAAACCTGGAAGGCATCGTGTACATCAAAGGAAGGATCCTTGTAATCCAACCCCACTACAAGACCCACTGCAACTTTGTTATCTTCAAGACAATAGATAAACCCGCCTCCGAATTCATCCTGCCTCAGAGGATAGCCCATGGTGTGAAATACCTGTCCGGCTTCTATATTACCTTCAGGTACACTCCATAATTCTTTACAGCCCAGTGAATAAACCTGTTCATTCCGTCCTTCGTCAAGATGAAACTGCCTGATAAGCATCTTGGTCAGGCTGCCTCTTGTTCCTTCGGCAAAAATGGTGATCCTTGCTTCAATACGGGTGCCGGGCTGAAAATTATCCATGGGATTCCCAAGATGATCAACCCCCGTGTCTTTTGTTTTTGCTCCGGCAACCTTTCCATCTTTGTAGAGAATTTCATCCACTGCAAACCCGGGATATATCTCCACCCCTTTCTCCCCGGCTTTGGAAGCCATATATCTGCATACCTGCCCCAGGGAGACCACGTAATTACCCTTGTTGCCCATGTATGGAAGATTAAAGGGCAGGGAAAATGAGTGTTTTTCCCCTAGTATTACTGTACGGTCTTTAACCACCCTGGCGCTCAGCGGGATTTCAGAGAGATCGGTCCCGGGCAGTAATTCCCTTAAAACAGAAGGCTTAATAATTGCACCCGAGATAATATGACTGCCAATGGAACGTCCTTTTTCAATAAGCAATATTCTGGCTTTTATGTCCCTGGCTTTTAGAATATCGGCAAGATGAATCGAAGCTGCAAGTCCGGACGGACCACCTCCGATTATTAAAATGTCAGTCATAACAGTATCAATGGTACTCATCTATCAACCTCCCTGATTTGAAAATATTTTATAATAAATACTTGGCTGAACTGAAAAACAATTTGAATTGAAATTCCATTAGTACTACAAATAAGAACTGAAAATGTTAATGTTCAGAGTATTTATTTTGGATACATTTTAATTATTTTCAGCAGAGACAGATAATTTTTTAAATATAAAACGAATTATGTGATTCCCGTCGATCAGTCAGCCGGATCAATTTGTGAAAGCACAGTAGAAGTAATAGATTCGAAAGACTTTGCCACTATCGAGTCGCTCAGGCCGAAAATATTTTTACCTTTTTCGGCAGATTTCCCTACTTCCATTACAAGGGGTATCTGACCCAGTAATAAAGTGTCAAACTCTCTGGCCAGCTTTTTCCCGCCGTCTCTGCCGAAGAGGTAGTATTTTTCATCGGGATGTGTTTCAGGTGTGAACCATGACATGTTTTCTATTACTCCTAATAAGGGAACTTTAAGATCGGGGTTTGTGAACATTGAGGTCGCTTTCCTCGCATCGTTAAGGGCTATTTCCTGAGGAGTCGTAACTATGATTGCACCAGCAATATTGAGCTTTTGAGCTGTCGTGAGCTGAATATCGCCTGTTCCCGGAGGAAAATCGATTATCATGTAATCGGTTTCTCCCCATTGTGTGTTTTCGTAGAGTTGGGTTATTGCGCCTGCGGCCATTGGTCCTCTCCAGATAAGTGACTGGTTTTTGTCTATAAAGAAACCCATCGACATTATTTTAACTCCGAATTTTTCGACCGGAAAGAATATTTCTTTGTCACCATTTGCAGACACATCCGGTCTGATGTCCTCAATACCAAACATCCTGGGTATTGACGGTCCGTAGATATCGGCATCAACAACAGCTGATTTATATCCATTACGGGCAAAAGAAATTGCCAGGTTTGCAGCGACTGTCGATTTCCCGACTCCTCCTTTGCCTGATGCAATAATAATAATGTTTTTAACCCCTTCCATCGGGATTTTATCAAACAATCCATTCATTTCTTTTGATTTATGATTTTGTTCCATATTACTTTTATTTTTTTGCTGATATTGCTGTATGGATTTAATTCTATGATGCTTTTCCCCTGCAGCATGGCTTCTACCACATTTTTGTCAAAAGATAATTTCCCGGCCACAGGGATGTAATTTTCTTCGCACCACTTTTCTATCTGGGTACTCATTGAAATGTTAAGGTCATATTTATTAATAATGAGGTATGCTTCCGGATTAAATTTCTTAATTAAGCCCGCAAGCCTCTGCATATCATGTAAGCCGGAGATAGTTGGTTCAGTTACAATTACCACTCTATCCACACCTGTCAGGGTCGAAATAACCGGACAACCAATACCTGGCGGTCCGTCGAGTATAACGGTCTCAAGCCCATATTCTTTTGATAGTTGTTTTGCTTTTTCACGAACCATATTCACCAGTTTGCCCGAATTTTCTTCACCGGGGGAAAGTCTGCCATAAACCATTTCCCCATTGCGGAAGGATCCTGAATACATACGGCTTTTAGCGTTTACGGCCATTGTAATGGCATTCTCCGGACAAATACGGGAACAAAGAACACAACCATCGCAGGCTAATTCAGATATTGATACTCTGTCATTAATTAAAGATATGGCATCAAAACGGCAATAATCCATGCATATTCCGCAATTTGTACAAAGGGAATGGTCAATTACAGCTTTGGAACCAGAAATGTAGACTATTTCTTCTTCATATGAAGGATTAAAGATCAGATAAAGATTAGCCGCATCCACATCACAGTCAGCCAGAACAACTTTCCCGTTCAGCGTGGCAAATGCAGCGCTGATGCTCGATTTGCCGGTTCCTCCTTTACCGCTAATTACTGCTATTTCCATCTGTTGCTATATTCTCTACTATTTCCTGAAGTTGTTTTCTGAATGACATATCTGTTGCAGCCACTATTTTGCCCCTGGAATATAATCCGGCAATCTCCTTTTTAAATGGAATTTCCATTAAAAGAGAGATATTCTCTTTCCTGAGGTATTCCCGGACACTATTATTACCAATATCTGCACGGTTAATAATTACTCCAAAAGGTTTGTTTATTATTCTAAGTGTTTCTACGCTCTGCTTCAGATCACTGAAGCCAAAGGGTGTCGGTTCTGTTACCAATATAACATAATCGGTTTGTGCAACTGTTTGTATAAAAGGACAGGATGTCCCCGGCGGTGAATCAAGTATTGCTATGTCTGCTTCAGTGTCTATCTTATTTATGGCAGCTTTTATTACAGATACAGGTGACATAACGCCAATATTAATTCGCGCTTCAATGATAGAGTTAGTATCATAAGTTGAATATGAGGTTACCTGTCCCAGTGACACCGGTTTTTCCGAGATAGCTTCAAACTGGCAGGCAACGGTGCATGCGCCACAACCATGACAAAGATCTTCGATGACATTGATTATTTTCATTGGAGGCAGGAGAAATATTGCATTGTAATTACAATATTCATGGCATTTGCCGCAAAAAGTGCAGTTTTCGTTATTAATAACGGGGACCATCTGCATTACTTCATTGCTGCTAATAAGTTCAGTATCAAAGAATGCTACATCATTTGGAGCTTCTGCATCGCAATCAACAAGGATAGTATTGAAATTCTTCTTTTGCAGAGTGTAAAAGATATTGGTTGAAATGAAGGTTTTCCCGGTTCCCCCTTTACCGCTTGCTATTGCTATTTTAATCATATTTAAGACGGGTGGATTTTTCTGACAGCGTTGGCCTGATAGCTTCCGCAAGAAACTTATTCTCCCATGTGTTTAACTCTTTGTGAGTGAGATAATATTTTTGCGGAATAGGATGTGTTCCGAAGATTACTTTCATCCCGTATTTTGCAGGGATGAAATTTTTGAAATGTTCCATATATGGACAGGGAGGATAACCTACAAGGAAACCGGTTGCAAAATGTATATGAGTAACCCCGTTTTTCTTCATCTCTTCAGGAGCATATTCAATATTTCCTCCCGGGCAACCACCACAGGTAGTGAAAGCAGCAATTTCAAGTTCCATGGTTTGATATATTGAAAATGCACCTTCTCTACTGGCAGCGGCCCTGAAACATTTTCCACCGGTACAGGTACGGTATCTGTCACAGATTATTATACCTATTTTGATTTTTTCCATTTTATTCAGCTTAAGGTTTCCTGAGTATGGAGGATCCATACAGTATAATAGGGACGACAATAGTGTTACGTATAGATATGGCATCCCCGTATATAATATTTATTACCATTATAGGTGGTGGATCGCAACAATCCTTGACTGATGAGTGATTTAACCACCATAAGATCTGAGTTATTATTTTGCAGTAGATTCAAGAGAGAGTCTTCCCTGAGAGGATGAACGGCAGTTATGTTAAGTATATCTTCATATATATTTCCAGTGTAACGGTTGACGATACCTTCAAACCCTGTAAGTAATTCAGTATTTATTTTCTGGTCATTATAAATATTCCATGCTATATTAAGCTTGTCAATATCAGGTGGTTTTACAGATTTCACAGAAGGTGGTCTTATGGGAATTGCAAGATAAGCTTTTCCCGGTTTGATCTTTTTTATAATTTCTGATAATCCGGTTATATTTTCAATTGAGTCATTTATGCCATCAACGAGCATTGTTTCTGTTCGCAAAAGACCTTTATAGTCATTTGCAAACAGCTTAAGATTTTCAATAATACTTATGAAATCAAGACTTTCATCAGGTTGGTTAACACGTTGCCACGTATCAGGATCGGCTGCATCCATTTTAAGTGATACCCAGTCGGCCAGATGAAGATCATCTCTTACTGATTTATTTGCAATAAGTGAAGCATTTGTAATAACTGCAATGGGAATGCCAAATTTCTTTACTTTCTGAATGGCTTTGCCGAGATTTTTGTCAAGTGTTGGTTCCCCATTAGGCACAAAAGTCAGATAGTCAGGATAATGCATTTTTCCACGCTTTTTAAGATGATTCCTTACATCATTAAAAATTGTTTCAGGATCAAAAAAGATCTTTCTTCTGATTTCCAGATTTCTTGTTCTACCGACCTGGCAGTAGACACAGTTGTATGAACAGACTTTAGGCGGTACAATATTGTTTATGCCGAGGCTATTTCCTAATCTTCTTGATGGCACAGGACCAAAACTTATCATGTTCTGATTTCACTAAAATTTATTGAGCGTTTGAATGGCACGACGTATTATAAACAATCAGGCTGTCTTTATTTACCCTTAGCAATTCGGCAATTACGTTACATTTAACCATCAACAGAAAGAAAATCCTCTTGTCATCAAGGGGCAGCAAGCCTTCAAGATTACCCTGGCCTTTCGATATTATTAGATCAGCCTCCCGAAAGTGCTTCTGAAGCAGTTCTCCCGATCTGTGTACTATTGTGGAAGGAGCATCATATTCGCTTGAAATTACCCTTGCGACATCTGTCATTCCGGTATATACAGCATCTTCCATGGTAGCATCATTGATAACCGGTCCGCCTCTTACCACAAAAGTAAGGTTCGGGTGCTTTATTGTCTCAATAAATATTCTGTCGAAGACAATCTCCCCTGCATTATCACCCAGATACAAAACCGATCCGGCTTTTGCGAGCCTTTTTTGAAGATCTCCGGAGAAGTCAATGGAAAAATCCGAATCAAGTGCTTTTTCAATAGTAGTGACAATATTAAAATTGTCATTTGCCGCAAAATCAATTATATTACCTGCTATTGCGATCCTGAGGGCTGTTCTGAAAGGATCTTCAGACTGGCTGATAATTTTGCGTACTTCTGTAACAAGGCTAAGGGCCTGCTTATTATTTAATTTTTTTTCTGCCTTGTAAGGGTCAGGATTGTTGGTATATTTTCTCAGAACGGTATGAAGTTCACGTGAGAATTCGGGAGAGTACAACTCTTCCCACCTGTCCTGGTATAAGGTGATCATTTCCTTCGTAAATGCATTTTTCTCCTCAATGGGAATATTCTCCTTTGCCAGCAGCTTTTCAAAAGCTCTTGTGAAACAAAAGAAGCAACGGTGGTCTGATATCATATTGCCTTGCTTCCTGTTAATGATCACAATAATTGGCACCGGCAATAAGCCTGTCATTTACCAGGTCATTTGCAAGATCAGTATAGCTTTTTATGTGTGCACCCACAAATACATTTATATTCTGCTGGTTAAACAGATTTATGGCACGCTGGCCCATACCCCCTGCAATAACATCTGTGACACCTTTCTCGGCCAGCCATGCCGGGAGTAATCCCGGTTCATGAGGTGGAGGTGTGACCATTGTTACTTCTGATACTGATTTGTCATTTGAGTCTATTATAGCAAATTGTTGACAATGTCCAAAGTGTGAACATAAGGTTCCATTCTCCAATGGAATAGCAATACGTTTTTTCATTCTGTAATTTGTATAAATATTATTAATATTCTCCTCTCATGCGGTTCATACGGCCCATACCGCGACCTCTTCCTCCCATTCTTCTTCCCCGGCCAACTCCCTGACCAACTCCCCTGCCAAATCCCCGGCCCGGGAAATTAGCTGCCGGACTTTCTGTCTGATTTTGATCCTGGGGCACTTCCTGGTTTTTTAAGGCTGTCCCATAATTGGTACAACGACCCATTTTACGGCCTGTCATGGGACCTTCCCCCATCGGACCTCTTTGATTTAATGCTGGCATAATAACCTCCTTTTTAATTTCCTGTTTATTTTAAAAAACTTTTCAGACGTTTTCCTTCGCCTTTTCCACCGCCCGTTTTTCGTCTTTTCCCCTGACCTTTTCCGAGACTGTTCTGAAGATCTTCAGGAGAATGTTCTTTACACTGACCAAGTCCGCGACCGGTTTTCGGGCCTTTACCATCCGGACCTGTTCCGTTCAACTGTGGCATTTTATGACTATTTATGGTTTAACATTTCAACTATCTGATTTATTGTTTTTTCAGTCTCTTTCAACACTATCATCTGGATATTAAGCCTGTCAAGCAACGATTTTATCTTAATACCAAATTCACCGGATATAACTTTATTTACACCCCTTGCAGCTACCAGTTGAGCGGCAGCGGGTCCTGCACCTTCGGGAGTATGTTTCCCGGTGTTGGGAATGAATTCAAATCCATCCGATTCAGTATCGTAGATGACAAAATATGCACAACGTCCAAAACGCTTATCCATCTTACTGTCCATGCTGTTTCCTGTACTTGTTATTGCTGCTTTCATTCATTGGGTTTTTATAATGTTGTGATTCTTTTCTTATAAGATGATGCTGACATTCAGGACATATCTCCTTTCTGCAAGGTGTTCCTAATGAATGAGGCTTCTCATAACCACATACAGGACAGACACACAGGTCGATATTATCCGGAAACGATTCTTCTTCTTCGTATTCAAAATCCTCACAGATCGAAATGTCTTTACTTTTACATAAAGGACATTCTTCTGGTTCAACCTCCTTATCAGGATTATTAAAAAAACAACTGCATGACTTACAGGAGTACCACTCACTGTCGAAATAGATCTTTCCTCCTTCTATTACCAGTTGTTTACCTAGTACCAGTGCCTCTGCCATCTTCCCCCTTGCTTTTGAATATATCCTTGTGAGCGTTGGCCTGGAAACATTCATTATGTGAGAAGCTTCGAATTGATTGAGCCTTTCAAAATCACACAGTCTGATAGCTTCATATTCCTCGTATTCAAGGAACACAGTATCCTTTCCTATATCGGTACTCTTGCCTCCATAAGGCTTGAATCCGGATATTACCGGGGGATTACTGATTTTTCTGAGCCGTTTCGGACGTGGTGACATTGTATTATGATCAATAGTTCACTACAAAAATAATGAACATATGTTCATAATACAAATTTTCGTGAATTTTTTTGATTATATAAATAATAGTACCAATTTCAAATGAGTATCAACAAGGGGAACCGGATCTTTGCATAAATCTTGGCGTTCTCTGCGCTTAATGGATTTTAACTTTTTTACCACCCCCGACACATTGGCTTGGGTCTCCCGGATCACTTACCATCAGAATCCGTTTTGTTAAGCTTACATGATCATAAGACTACAACACGTCTGTGCTGAACCATGCTGGTGTCCCGTTAGCTTTATCGGCATCAAAACTTTTATGGTAAAATTCGTTGGTATGCTTATCGTAGATATATTCCTGTCCCCATTCTTTAGCATTAAGGATCGTTTCCTGAATGGCACCTGTTATAAATAATAGCTCATTGTCAGTCATGGTAGGATGCAGAGACAGCCGAATCCAGCCCGGTTTGAGCGAAAGGTCGCCCGACTCTATCTTTTGTGTTATTTCATTCGACATCTTCAGATCAACGTTCAAAAGAAAGTGACCATATGTGCCTGCGCACGAGCAGCCTCCTCTTACCTGTATGCCGAACCTGTCATTCAGGAGTATTGTGAAAAGATTATGGTGGATACCGTCAGTATAAAAAGAAAAAACGCCCAGTCTTTCCCTTATATCCTGTGCAAGGATATGAAGGCCTTCTATTCTCGACAGTTCCCTGAAGGCAATACCAATCAGTTCTTTTTCACGTTGTCTTATTTTCGGAACGGTCATTTTCTCCTTAATCTTAATCGCAAGAGCAGCTCTTATACCCTGCAGGAATCCCGGTGTTCCTCCGTCTTCCTTTACTTCAATATCAGCTATATAGCTATAACCGCCCCACCTGTTGGTCCATTTAACAGTCCCTCCGCCCGGATTGTCAGGGGTAAGGTTTTTATAAAGCTGCCTGTTAAAAACAAGAACTCCGGCACTGCCCGGTCCACCAAGAAACTTATGCGGAGAAAAGAATACAGCATCGAGCTGTGCCCTACTGTCTTCCGGATGCATGTCTATATCCACATAAGGGGCTGAAGCAGCAAAATCGATAAAGCAAAAGCCATTGTGCTCATGCATGATCTTTGCCAGCTCATAATAGGGAGGGAAGTATCCTGTTACATTGGAACATGCTGAGAAAGAGCCTATTAGAAGAGGTCTGTCCCTGTATTTGACAATCTCTCTTCGCAATATATCCGGATCAACAGTCAGGTCAGCAGCTGGTTCAAGTACAACAATTTCAGCAAGTGTTTCAAACCATGATGTATGGTTGGAATGATGTTCGGTATGGGTAAGGAACACCACAGGTTTTTTATCATTGGGGACATCATTGCACCTAAGGTATGTGCTATGAGGATAGGCGCAGAAGCTGATGGCCTGTTCGGGGATCTTCAGTCCCAGTATTCTCTGTAGCTTGGCTATTGCGGAAGTCATGCCCGATCCGGTGAAAATGATCTTGTCATCCTCATTAGCATTGCAATGTTTCTTTACTATTTTCTGAGCCAGGTGGTAAGCATTGGTCATGGCCTTTCCTGTAGCAGTCGATTCTGAATGTGTGTTACCAACCATCGGACCTATCTCTTCGGATATCCTTTTTTCTATTGGTGCGTATAATCTTCCACTGGCAACCCAGTCGGCATAAACAAGTGGTTTCTTTCCGTATGGAGTATCTATTTCCCTGTCGATACCTGTAATATTATTACGAAAAGGACTGAAGTATTTCTCTAGTTCTGTCATTGCATAGATTTCGGCGTAAAAATATCAATTTTTTAATAAATATATGACCTGCTTAATGCATTTAGCATTTCTGTTTTTTGCCTTTTCCTGATACGTCCTCCATGATGGGATTATTTTTATAAATTAGCTTCCTGGTATATAATCAAATTCTTAAAAATGAACAGACAATATCTTTGGCTATTAATCATGTTCCTGATATTTCCGGCTTCGCTATACAGTCAGAAAACAGGGAAAGGACCCGGCTCGTTCAATACTGTACAGGACAAATTACTGGTATTTAAATCCTCCTCCACCCGGATAGAAGGTTATCTGGGTAAAAAGATAGATCTGGTAATAGACCGCAGGATAAAGGCAGAAGACCCTGATTACCTTGTTGAGCCATTTCGTCATAAGGAGGAGAATCATCTCTGGCAGACAGAATTCTGGGGGAAATGGATGCTTTCAGCTGCGTCAGCCTATAATTATGACAGGGATAGTGAGTTGTTTTCGTTGATGGAAAAAGGAGTAAATGGCTTGCTGGCAACACAGATGCCCGATGGTTATATTGGTAATTATTCCGATGCAGCACAGCTTAAGCAATGGGATATATGGGGGCAGAAATACAGCATTCTGGGCCTTCTTTCATGGTTTGATATTTCAGGAAACAAATCTGCCTTAAAAGGAGCAGAGCGTATGGCTGATCATTTGCTGGAACTGGTAGGTCCGGGCAAGACAAACATTGTAAAGACAGGTAATTACAGAGGGATGCCCAGCAGTTCAATACTGGAACCGATGGTTTATCTCTACAGGCATACCGGGGAAAGACGTTACCTCGATTTTGCAGAGTATATTGTCAGCCAATGGGAAACCCCGGATGGACCACAGCTGATAAGCAAAGCTCTTTCAGGAGTCCCGGTATCATCAAGGTTCCCTCATCCAGGTGTGTGGTGGTTATATGAAAACGGTCAGAAAGCATATGAAATGATGTCGTGTTATGACGGCCTGCTGGAATTGTACAGGATAACAGGGAATCAGGACTATCTGAAAGCAGTGATAGTGGCAGTGGATGACATAATTAAGCATGAGATCAACATAGCAGGTTCAGGTACTGCATTTGAGTGCTTTTATAATGGCGTTAAGTACCAGACAAGGCCGACATACCATACTATGGAGACTTGTGTTACTATGACATGGATGAAACTTTGTTTCAACCTGTTAAGGTTGACAGGCAATCCTGTTTACGCTGACCAGATAGAGAAATCTGCCTATAATGCCCTCCTGGCCTCACTGAAATATGATGGAACAGAGATAGCCAAATACAGCCCGCTCGGAGGTGTAAGGCAAGCAGGAGAAGAACAGTGCGGGATGAAGATCAATTGCTGTACAGCAAACGGGCCCAGGGCATTCCTCATGCTTCCTGCTTTTGCAGTAATGGGCTATGGTGATAAGATCTATCTGAATCTTTATGGCAAGGCGAAATCAGAATTAAACATCGGAAAGAACCAATCAGTTATTATATCACAGGAATCTGACTACCCGGTCACCGGGATGGATATTATCAATGTGGACCCGGAAATAGCAGGAGTTTTCACACTGGGCTTGAGGATCCCGGCATGGAGCAGGGATACAAAGATATCTGTTAATGATTCGGTGATAGACAACATAAGTCCCGGAACATATAAATTGATCAGGCGCAAATGGAGCAAAGGTGACAGGGTTACTCTTAACCTGGATCTCCATGGGCAGCTTTATATACAGGATGGGCAGCAGGCATTGTTAAGGGGGCCGTTAGTTCTGGCCAGGGATGCACGGTTTAATGACGGGCCTGTATGTGAGACTGCAGTGGTTCAGGCAGATGAGGACAATGTGAACCTGACTCCTGTTTCTTCAAAGCCTGCTAATATTTGGATGGTCTTTACATGTCCGGTTGTCCTGGGTACTGATCTTGAAGGATCAGGGGGCAAACCGCGTCCGGTCCGTTTCTGTGATTTTGCATCGGCAGGAAACACATGGGGAGAAGACTCAAGGTATGCTGTATGGTTGCCACGAACAATAAATGTCATGGGGACAGAATATAAGGGGTATTAGCCTTACAGCCCGGGGACCAATTTACTTATGGTGCAGTTTTTTTATCTTATAATGATCCTCAAGAATCCAGAAGAATATTTTCCCAGGTAAAATATATTTTAAAACGACTGCCAGTTTTTGCTCAAATGATGCAATGATATATTTATTTCGCGGATTCCTTAAATTGATTATTCTGACTATTTTCCTGGCAAGAACAGCCGGGTCTTCTCCGCCTGCTTCATCCTTCTCTATTATACCAAGAGTGTTTTTGAACTGATTATGATAAGGATCGTCTATTATGGCAGGAGCAAGGAAGCCTCTTCTGTTCGCAGAATTATTAGTATGGAAATCACCAGGATTGATAAGTACCACTTTAACATTGAATTTCTTAACTTCCATTCTCAAAGCCTCACTAAAGCCTTCTATCGCAAACTTACTGGCTGAATAGAATGCCTGGAACGGCAGTCCCATTAATCCGCCAATGGAGCTGAAGTTGATAATTGTACCTCCACCCTGTTTCCTCATCACCGGTAAAATTTCCCTTGTAAGGCTTACCATTCCCATAAAATTGGTTTCCATCTGCTTCCTGATAAAATCATCAGGGATGGTTTCTACAGGTCCCCCGGTATGCATTCCGGCATTGTTTATAAGCACATCTATACGACTTTCTCTCTCGAGGACAGATTTAACAGTATTTTTGATTGTATCAGGATTCATTAGGTCGAGAATGAGAACATTTATACCAGGATCTGTTTCCGTCTTATGGCGGACAGTCCCGTAAACAATATGTCCGTCTTCAGCCAGCAACCTGGCTGTCTGTTTCCCGAATCCTGACGAGATGCCGGTGATAAGAATGACTTTTTTCATTTTTATATTCAGTATAAAACTCCCAGGGTCCTGGCTGCCCTGGTTATCTTTTCAACAGAGATATCTACCTGTTCTTTTGTGTGTGTAGCCATGAGAGAATACCTTATCAGGCAGTCTTCTTTTGGTACCGCAGGTGAGACCACCGGGTTAACGAAGATGCCATCCTTCAGAAGAGTCTGTGTCAGTTGTAAAGCCTTCAGGTCGTCCCTGATGAAAAGGGGAATAATTGGAGTCTCCGATTTACCGGTGTCAAAGCCATGTGATTTAAATCCGTTAAGTGCATATGATGAGATATCCCACAGATGTTGTATCCTTTCAGGTTCGGATTCCATTATTTCAATGGAAGCAAGAACAGAAGCCACAGACGCAGGTGTCATACTGGCACTGAAAATAAGAGTCCTTGAATTATGCTTTATGAAATTTATGACTTCCTTATCGGCTGCTATGAAACCGCCGAGCGATGCCAGGGATTTGGAGAAGGTACCCATGATGAGGTCAACTTTGTCTGTGAGCCCGAAATGTGAGGCTGTTCCTGATCCCTTTTCGCCTAGTACACCCAGTGCATGGGCATCATCAACCATAACAGAAGCATTATATTTCTGTGCCAGCTCAACAATTTCCGGTAACCTGACAATATCACCCTCCATGGAGAATATGCCATCTACCACTATAAGCTTGATCTTGTCCTTTTCACACAACTTAAGCTTGTTTTCCAGTACAGTCATATTATTATGATCATACTTCATCACTCTTGAGAAGGATAACCTGCTGCCTTCAATAATGGAAGCATGGTCGAGTTCATCAAGAAGAATATAATCACTTCGGCCGGCCAGCAATGAGACTACTCCCAGGTTAACCTGGAAGCCTGTGCTGTAACACAGTGCTGAATCCTTTTTTACGAGGTCGG
>Ga0315535_1000379_pt1 | contig 31338 bp, 26 predicted proteins | sample SalMarSW160220MG_2_FD_203092 | JGI IMG/M metagenome (GOLD analysis project Ga0315535, IMG submission 203092) | Salt marsh sediment microbial communities from the Plum Island Ecosystem LTER, Massachusetts, United States - Salt Marsh Sediment SW1602-20 ... | reverse complement strand
CGGAGGAGCCACCGGGCGACCCGGTGGTCGTGGGTCCCTTCGTCCTCCGAGCTTCGGTCGTGCCGGTGGACACGAGTGCGACGTCGCCTCCCATGAGCCTCGACTTCGTGGTGAAGGCGAGCAATTCGTCGGACACTTCGGCGGTCCTCGACGTGGAGGGGTGTGCCGCATGGCCGCGGGTGTACGCTTCGCCCACCCGTACCGCCGCTCCGGCGTGGGTGGTTCCCGGAGCAACATGCGCACAAGCCCCCTATGCCGACACCATCGCTCCCGGCGGCGAGGCGGCCTTCGATTTCTTCGCCCAGAACGCCATGGTGGAGTACGCACTCCCCGACGGCCGATACTACGCGAGCGTGCATTTTCGGATGGCGGAGGACAGCGTGGTCCTGACCGCCGGAAGCTTCGACGTTCGCCTCCGGACACCGGGGCTCTCCTACCACGTCACCGTGCGCCAGCGAGAGGACGGGGCGGTCGCCTCGGTGGTGGCGACCAACTTGAACCCGACGCCCACGTACGTCGAATGGGGTGCCTGCTCGGTGGGTCTCGCACTGTACCGGGATCCCGGTCGCACGGATCTGGCTGCATTGTGGTCGCAAGGCACGGTGTGTCCCTCCTACCTCGCGTTCACCACGCTGGCACCTGGGGGAAGGCTCGCCCCCAAGGAGTTCGTGCGGCACTTCAGCTCACCCGAGCTGCGCCGGGCCAGCGAGCTCGCGGCCGGTCGGTACTATCTGGCCGTGAACCTGGGCGTCAACTGCCACGCATACCGCTTCCCCGCCGGCGTCGTCCAGGTCTGGTAGCTGTAAGACGCCAGCCCTGCTCACCCGCCTTCCAGAGAGTCGAGCTGCGCGCGAGCCCGCGCCACCCACGAGGAGACGTCGGGTCCTCCGTCCGCCCACAGCGCCAGAGCCCGTCGGAGGTGCAACCGGGCGGCGTCCCGGTCTCCGTCCTCGGCGGCCATCCGTCCCAGCTCGAAGTCCGCGCGGCCGGTGAGGAAGCCCATCCACGTGGTCGCCGGAACCAGCGACGAGAGGAGGCCCGCCGCCTCGGCCCGCTGCCCGGCGTCCCTGAGCAACAGGGCCAGGTGCAGGCGCATCATGGGTGAGGGCGCGGCCCAGTAGTCGTTCTCGATGTGGATGGTCCAGAGCTCCATGGCTCTGCGCTCGAGGGCCAGGGCCGTGTCGGGCTCTCCTCGCCGGACCGCGAGCCTGGCCTGGATGTCCGACTGCAGTCCCCGGCGATAGTCCCTGGAAGTGCCTCCCCCCGGGAGCGTCCCGATGACGTCCATCCACATGCGCCGCTGACGGAGCTCGCGAACGAACACGGAGAGCCGGCTCACGTGTTGCCGAGCCTCGACCATCTGGGAGCACCCCCGCCTGGAGGAGCCGTCGATTCCCTCTCCGGGAACGGGGCAGGAGTGGCCTCCCCGGAATTCACCTCCCCCCGGGCACGGTGTCAAGGTGGTCGCCCCGGGAGAACTGTCGCCCGGCCCTCCCCGACGCAACTATTCGCGGATCGCCCTCGTTGTTCATTGATGAGCACGGAAGAGAACGTGCCAGTTGACCCGAGCGGGAAGCGGATGGCAGTGCCCTTCACGAAAGCCGAAGTCCGCGGAATCGAAGGGGGCAGCATCCAGGAGGCGCGGCTGATCGAGGCGTGCCAGGAAGGCAACGCCTCGGCCTTCAACCTCCTGGTGTGGAGATGGGAAGGGCCACTCTTCAACTTCGTCTACAAGCACGTGGGCGATGCCGCGGCCGCGCAGGACCTGGTGCAGGAGACGTTCGTCCGCGTGGTGAAGTCCATCGGGCGATACGAGCACCGGGGGTCGTTCAGCACATGGGTCTTCCGGGTCGCGGTGAACCTCTGCAGGGACCACCTGCGGAAGAAGCGGATCCCGGTGGTCTCGCTGCACGACTACTACACGACCGAGACGGGCGAGAGGGTCTTCGTGAGGGACAGGGTGGCGGACGACGACGCCCGCACGGACGAGGGGGTCGAGAGGAGCGAGCGGGAGACGCTGGTGAGGCGGCTCCTGGGAGGCCTCTCGGAGGAGCAGCGCACGGTGATCCTACTCAAGGAGTACCAGGCGCTCACGTTCGCCGAGATCGCCGAGGTGCTGGGCGTCCCGGAAGGCACGGTGAAGGCGCGTCTCTACCGCGGGCTGCGCGCGATGCGCGCGCAGCTCGAGCGGGAGGAGGGCTCGCCGGACGAGGGATCAGGAGGTGCGTCATGAGTGGTGACTGCGGAAACAGGGAAAACCGGGAAGAGCGGCTGGTCTCCCTCCTCTACGAGGACGGGGACCCGGCCGAGCTGGCGGAGATCCGCGCCCACCTGGCCACGTGCGCCTCGTGCCGGGAAGAGCTCGAGAAGCTGACCTCGACCCGCGAGCTCCTGAGCGCGTGGCCCGACGTGGTCAACGCTCCGAGGCTGGTCTACGTGAACGAGCCCGCCCTCTCCGCTGGACGCATGGGCAAGGAAGCGGGCAGGCGCCGCTGGGCTGGGTTCAGGTCCCTCGTGCCCTCATTGGCGACCGCAGCGACAATCCTGCTGCTCCTCAGCCTCACGGCGCCGTTCCTCCGCCTCCAGGTCGGCCCGAACGGAAGGGTGCACGTGGGTCTCGGTGCCTCGTCGACGTCGGCGGCCGACCAATCCGCGCTGGTGACACGGGGAGATCTCGATGACGGTCTCGCCCAGACCGCGCAGTACCTGGAGGCGCTGATGCGCGCCGGACGCGAGCAGGACAGGCAGGCGGTGCTCGGCGCGGTGGATCAGGCCCTTCAGGCGCAGAGCGCCTCGTCGCAGCAGCAGGTGACGACGGCCATCAACTCGGCCTTCGACGAGCTCGACCGCCGGAGGCGCGCAGACCTGGGGGTGATGCTCTCCTCGATGAGCGACCTCCAGGCCATGACACGCAGCGAGCTACAACAGATGAACGCGGTGCTGGCGTCCCTGGCGCCGGCCCCTGGCCCTGGTGAGGAGTGATGAAGATGTCCACGAAACCGAGAACTACCCACAGGAGTCTGCGCTTCACGGAGATCGGCGTGGTGCTCCTCTTCAGCGCGACGAGCCAGGCCGCGGCCCAGGCCCACCCGGACACGCTGCGCGTCGCTCCGGCACCGATCGTGAGCCCGGTGCCTGTGCCCGTTCATGAGCTCGTGCCCCTGGCCGAGCAGGCCGCGCTGGCCTCCACGCTGACGACCTCCGCCCCGTACGTCGACGGGGCCCTGGCGCTCATGCACGCCTTCGAGCCTCAGAACGTCCCGCAGGACGTGCGCATCATGCAGAACATCGTGAGCACCGCGCTCTCGGAGGTCAAAGCGCCCGAGCTGCCGAAATCGCTGGCCGGGGACAGCACGGCGAGCAGCAGCACCTCGGTCGTCTCCTCGTCGGGAGACAACGTGTACGTGTATTCGAATCTGCGGGGGTCCTCCTTCTTCGGCAGGGGCGACGTCAGCGGGTTCTACATGAAGGGCTACGGCTACATCTTCACCGTGCGCTGGCCCGTCGGCTCCGCCTTCGCCCTGCCGCGCGTCGTGGTGGCCAGGGAGGGAAAGACCGAGCGCGTCCGGACCAGCGACACCGACTCCAAGGACTACGCAGCCTGGGCCGACGGGTATCGCCGGCGGCTCTCCGACGCCCTCCGGGACGTGATCGCGGGGTACGGGAGCACGCTCCGCCGTGCCCAGCCCGGAGAGTCCATCACCTTCCTCGCCGACTTCGGCGGCGGCGATTCCGCCAGCGTGACGATGACCGTGAAGGCCAGTGCCCTGCACGGCACCGACGTCGAAGCCAACCGAGCCGCCATCCAGGTCTCCCGGGGACAGGGCGGGATGTCCCCCTCCCTGCAGAAGCAGCTCCAGATCATGAGCGGCATCATCGACACGTCGCTCAACCCGGGGCGTTCGGATCGCGAGACGGTGTGGTCCACCTATGTCGGCGCCTACTTCGGCGGGCGGGCGGAGCCCCAGTACGTGCCGGGCTACGGCGTCTTCTTCCGGAAGACCGCTCGCCTGAGCACGGCTCGGGCGTTCGTGCGCATGTCGACGGGCTCGGCGCGTGCGGAGGTCATGGACTCCACCGAGGCGACGGCCCGCAAGACGTACAAGGAGCACCTCGACACGCTGCGCCGGAAGACCGCGGAGATCCTGGCGACGTACGGACCCACGCTGACCGCGCTGAAGGACGACGACTGGGTGGGCATCTACTACGACGTCGGCTCGGCCGCGGGGCTCCTGAGCGGCGGCATGGACAACTATCTGGTGCAGGCCCGCATGCGCGACATCCGGCAGGCCGCCGGTCAGAGCGACCCTGCGGCGTGGCTGGAGCACCGGTTGGTCACGAACGAGAAGGAGGACTGAGGGCTCGAGCCGGCCCTGGCGAGGACGGGACCGGCGGCGACCGTCCGGCGGCCGCCGCACCCGCCCTTGCATCGCCGGGACGGACGCACGTAGAGTGAGCTGCCCCCCTCCCCGGCAGCTCCTCCTCCCGCCTCACTGCCGGGTGCTTTCACGTCCATGCCGCTCATGGCGGCATCCGGCCAGGAAGGCGCTCCACCATGGATCCGTCCCCGACCCACCTCGCTCGTGGTGCTCGCGTGGCCGCCTTCGCGGCCGCCATGGCGGTGGGCCTCGGCGGCTGCCTCATCTCGGGAACCGCTCCCCAGCAGGCGCCGCCCGGGCTCACGGTGGCACCGAATCCCCTGTACGACACCATCGAGGCCCCGCTCAGGGACCTGGTGGCGGAGGTGCGCGACGCGCACGGCGCGCCGGCCGCGGGCGTGACCCTGTCACTGTCGATCCTCTCCGATACGCAGGTAGGCGCGGTCTGGATCCGCGACAGCACCGGCGCGTGGGTCACCTCGGCGCGGTACGTGACCGACGATGCCGGGACGGCGACCGTCGGCGTGCGCTTCGGGACGCGCGCCGGATCGGGGCTCATCCTCGTGGGCGCCGCCGGGAAAGGGCTCACGGACACCGTGCCGTACCAGGTGCTCCCCGGCCAGACGGTGGTCTCCGGGGTGGAGCCGGCGGACAGCGCCCTCTACGTGGGGCACAGCTACCAGCTGCTCTGCGGCGACATCGACCGTCTGGGGAACGAGCAGGGCCGCTGCGCCTCCGTCGCGAACGACAGCTCGGCGGTCTCGGTCTCCCCCACCGGACTGGTGACGGGCCTCGCCATCGGTCGCGCCGTGTTCGACGTCACGGTCGCCACGCCGCTCGCCACGTTCACGCGCAGCGTCGCGGTCTCGGTCGTGCCGCAGGGGGAGGTGGCGGCGTACGAGTCCCCCCAGGAAACGCAGGGGCTGGTGACCCCGTACATCTCGCGGACCGCCAAGATCGTCCTCATGCGCAGCGACGGGAGCGACTACGGGGTCCTGTACGACCAGGGAGACTCGACGGAGATCCAGAACAGCTTCGCCGGCGGCATGCACCCCTCGTGGAGCCCGGACGGCCGGACGTTGGCGTTCTTCGACCACGGAAGCCTCCGGACCATCGACCTCCAGGGCAACATCGTCGACGTCCTGAGCGGTGACCCATCCATCGATGGTGAGTTCGGGCCCGCGTATTCGCCTTCGGGAGACTGGATCTACCTCACGCGGGAAGCCGCGGGCGGTCAGATCACGATCTGGGCCGTCCGTCCGGACGGAAGCGAGGCGCACCAGATCAGTCGCGACTCGGTGGGAATCGACGCCGCGCCGGCGCCCGCCCCGGACGGCGAGCACCTCGCGTACGAGACCAACCAGGCCCTCTCAGGGCCGATGGTGCTGCGCGTCGCGGACCTCTCAACCGGAGACGTCCAGGCGCTGAACGTGCCCGGAATGTACCCCGAGTGGTCCCCGGACGGGGCGTGGATCGCCTTCCTCGCCGGAGCGGCGGGCGGCGGCATCTACCTCCAGCGGATGCACCCCGACGGCACCGCGGTGGGATGGATCGGGAAGGCGATCGGAGCCCTTCCGAGCTTCGCCTGGGTGCCGGGCACGGATTGGCTGCTGACCAGCAGCAACGTCACCTCCTTCGCGGTGGAGCTGTTCTTCGTGAACGCTTCCACCGGCGAGGTGCTCCCGGTGAAGGTGAACCACACGCTCGTCCAGCCGTCCTGGAAGCCGACCCCCTGAGGCGATCGCCGCGCGTCGTCACGAGCCAGAAGGAGGAGTGACGGCCCCGCCGCCCTCCCGACTCAGGGCCTCCGCCTTGCGTCGGGCCGCCTCGACCCGGGGCTGCAGCGCCGGGTCGGCCCCCGCCCACAGCTCGGCGAACCGCCTGTAGTAGTCCGCCGCCTGGCTCGCGTGTCCCGCGGCCTCGTGGAGCTGGCCGAGACGCTCGAGCGCGCTGGGGAGGAGCGCGGCATCGAAGACGAGCCGATCGAGGGTGGTCGCGGACAGGTACTGCTCGTAGCCCACGATGGCGGAGTCCGGACGGCCCGCCCGGTCGTACAGCGGGCCGAGGTACTGGAGAACGTACATCTGGCTGCCGGGCAGGTTGGCGGCGACCCCGAAGGCCTCCCGGGCCTCCTCGAACCGCCCCTCCTCCATGGCCAGCCGGCCGCGGTCCATGTAGAGCAGATTGTCTTCCCCCGACCGCCATTCGGCGGGGACCTCCGCGAGGTAGGCCTCCATGAGCGCGGCGCCGCGGTCCGGACGGCCGGCGTCGAGGAAGAAGTCGGCCGTCTCCAGGTACGGCATGTCGATGGGGTCCCGGTCCGCGACCACCGGATCCCGGAGGGCGGCCTCCATCTCCTCGACGGCCCGCGCGGTGTCGCGCGTGACCTCCAGGTCCAGCCACGCCTCCCCGAAGAGGGCGCTCTTGAGGGTCTCCGGATCCGTGCCCCGTGCGATGCGCTGCGCGTTGCTCAGGTGGCGCCGGGCCTCCTCCACCCGGCCCCGCACCATGTCGACCCAGGAGAGCCAGACCTCGCGCATCCCCGGCACCGGCAGGTCGAAGCGCGAGAGGTTCGCGTAGAGCGTGTCGGCACCCGCGTAGTCCTGCTCCGCCGCGGCGATGTGACCGAGCTCGGACGCGGCGAACGGGTTGTCCGGAAAGAGCTGGATGGTACGCTCCGCGATCGCGTGGGCCTCGTCCTGACGACCCAGAGCATGCACGACGGCGCAGAGGTTGAGCCGGCACGTCAGGACCAGCGAGTCGCCGGCCACACATCGCCGCAGCATGGTCTCGGCCCGGGGGAGGTCGTGCCGCTCACGGTAGAGGGTGCCCAGGTTGTTGAGGGCGGTGAGGTTGGTCGAGTCGAGGGTGAGCAGCTCCTCGTACGCGCGGCTCGCCTCCTCCAGATTGCCCGTGGCGCTCTGGTGATAGGTCGCCACGGTCAGGTAACGCTCCGGCTCGCTCAGGTGGTCCTGGTGCCGGTAGGCCTCCGTGAGCGCCTCGATCCAGGAGCGCCGGCTGGCGCCGACGCTCATCAGGATGGTGGCGCGCGCCCTGTACGCCATCGCGAAGGTGCTGTCGAGGGTCGTGGCCTCCTCCAGAAGGTGCAGCGCACGCGGGCCGTTGCCCTCGTCCCTCCAGACCCGTATGGCCGTGCTGTACTTGCGGAGCGCCTCCAGCGAGGACGTGGTGACGCGCGCCAGGTGCGCCGGGGGTGACAGCAGCGCCACCGAGGGCTGGATCTTCTCGCGGAGCTGCAGGGACAGGCTCCCGATGGCATCGATGAGCTCCGTGGAGTCGTGCGCGGTGGCCAGGGCCGCGTCGACGACGCGGCCGTCCTCGGCCGAGACGATCCACGCCGACAGCACGAAGCCGGCCCCCACGGCACCGACCTTCCCGTCGATGACCGCCGGGATCCCCGCCCGCAGGGCCACCTCCCGTGCGGTGTCACCCGTGAGCGTCGTGAGGGGACTCCGGCGCATGCGCGAGAGGACGCGGGCGACCTCCGCGGGGTCCGCCAGGGAGGAGTGGAGATAGCGCTCCAGATCGATGCGGAGTGCCTCGGTGACCACGCCCGCCACGAGGGAGTCCCTGGTGTCGTTTCCGAATTCGGCCAACACGAGGCGGCTCCCCGGAGGGAGCGCAGCGCTCAGGTCCGGCGCATCGGGCCTCATCCCCCGGCCGATGAGCAGCGCCGCGGAGAAGGTCGCCACGGCCGCGACCGCCAGAGCGGCGTGCCTCGCCCACCTGGGCATGCGCGTACGCCACCCGCGCCCGTACGCGCCTCCGCTCGGAACCGGAAAGGCCGGGAAGGGCCGGTGCGGTGCCGGCGTGGGCCCCGGGTCTTCGGAGGCCTGCGGAACCAGCGCCACCGCCGGTTCCGTGGGCGGCGGGCGGGGGAGCTCCGCGTCGTCGCCCGGGTCCTCCAGGGGACCCAGGTCCGCTGCCTGCCGCAGGCGCGCCACCAGGTGCACGGTCTCGTCCAGGGGGGAGAGCTCCTCCTCCTCGAGGAGGCGGGCGTAGAGGTCGTACTGGGCCAGCGCGTCGGAGCGGCGGCCGCACTCCGCCAGCAGCTCGATGAGCCGATGCTGCGCCTCGTCCTCCAGGGGGTCGATCTCGGCCCACTCCTGGGCCAGGGCGAGCGCCGCGGGGACGTCCCCCCGCTCCCGGTGGACGCGAATGGCCTCGCGGCAGGCGAGGCGGTGCAGGCGCTCGAAGCGGGCCCGCTGCTGGTCGGCCCAGCGCTCGAAGACGGCGCTGTCGGCCAGGAACCAGCCATCGAGGAAGCCGCCTCGGTAGAGGGCGACGGCTCGGTCGTATTCCTTCGCGTCGACGAGGTCCTCGAAGCTGCGTGCGTCGACTTCGACCTCGGCGCTGACGGCGAGCCGCTCGCCCTCGGTCTCCAGCCAACCCTCTCCGAGAGAGCCGCGGAGCCTGTGGAGCGTCTGGCTCAGGGCGTGTCGTGCCTTCTGCGGATCGTGCTCGGGCCAGAGAACGCCGACGACGGCGTCGCGCGTCGTCGAGCCTTCCATCCCCAGGAGCACGAGCAACGCGGCACGGCTCCGCTGCGCCGTGAGCTCCGTCACCTCGTGCCCGTCGAGAAGGACTTCGAACCCGCCGAGAACGCGCAGAGCGAGCATCGGCCCCGTCCTGATGGCGCGGGGAGGGTGTACTGCCGGAACGGCCGATCCACCCCCGCCTTCCCCGTCTCCCGTCACCCGCCGTTCCGTAGTCGTGCGGTACACCCCCCCCTCGCCGTTGGGTCCGCGCTCCCGAGGCACCGGAGCCATCGAGAACGCCCCCGCCCCGCTCACCGGAGGCCGGGGCTCATCGGCGGATGTCCTTCCCCGGCTTGACCTTCAGCTCCTCCTTCAGGCGCCGGGCATTGGCGGTCTCTCGGACGAAGGCGCTCACGGTCAGCGCCGCCTCCAGGAGGCACTTGGGCGCGAGCCCGTCGCTGCACGAAGGCCCCGTCGGCCTGTCGTTTCCCATGGTGACCAGCAGGGACGGAATGCCGGCGTTGATGAAGATCTCGCCGGGCATGCCCTTGAACGGCCCGACTTCCCCGGATACGACGCGGAGGTCCACGTCTCCTCGACGTGCGACGTCCCCGATCTCGGCTGCCAGCGTCGGCGCCGAGGCGATGGCCTGGAGCGAGAGGCCACGGCGACCGGACACCTCCGGCACCTCACCCGAGCCGATGTGGATGGACGCGACGATGGCCTCGGGGGGGACCGGCGGGTAGGCCAGGAGATGGATCGATCCCCAGATGCCGCCCTCCTCCCCGACGAAGACGACGAAGATCACCGAGCGCTTCGGTGGCTTCTTCCGGATCATGCGGGCTACCTCGAGCACCGTGGCGCAGGCCGGGGCGTCCCAGGAGGGGGGACTCCCGTCGTCGCCTCCGGGGTCGCCCGCGTCCAGCTGCGCGCTCACCACGACGTACTCGTTCCTGAGCGAACGGTCCGATCCCTGCACGACGCCCACGACGTTCGCGGTCATGAGGGGCTGGCGGCGGACATCGACGTCCAGGCGGAGCGTGACGCCGTCGAGCTCGAAGGTCCGGTAGCGGCCGATGTGCGAGATCGGATGGTACGCGCGGCCCAGGAAGAGGCGGTCCACGAGGTCCGCGTGGAGCAGCGCGACGGGAACGGGAGAGCGGAGGACGTGACCCGGATACGGCTCGGTGGGCTGATACATGGGCCGGCTCCCCAGGGTGCTCACCGCGTCCCACTGGTCGACGAGCCATCGGTCCGGCAGGAGGAGGATCGCCGCGGCGCCCCGCTCGACGATGTCGCGCATCCGGCGGCTCTGCGCCTCGCCCGGATCCCTGTACATGTCCCGAACCGGCTCGGGATACCGAGCCAGCGTCTCCGAATCCGGCGTGACAGCGGTCACCAGGACGCCTCGACCCGAGAGGTCCAGGCCGGCGAAGTCGTCCACCCCGTACTCGGGAGCGTGGATGCCGTTGCCCACGAAGACCGGCGGGAGGGCCTCCATGGTGTGGGCCTCGTTGCCGGGGGCGAGGAGCAGGAAGGTCCGCCGGCCCTCGGGGAGCTTCTTGGCCTTCCGGCCGATCTTCAGCTCCATCGTGGTCTTGGCGCCCACCAGGTTCCGCACCAGCGGCACGGGCTGGATGAAGCCGGGCGTGCCCTCCGGGTCCTTCACCCCCGGCGCGAGGCCGGCATCCTCGAGCCTCAGCGCCGCGTACGCGGCGGCCGAGTCGTACGCGGCCCCGGCCGGAACGTCTCCCCGGCCCTCCCAGGCGCACAGCTTCTCGGCGTCGGCGCTCAACCGCCCGGCGCGCGCCGAATCGGCGTCACCGCCGCATCCGGACGCCAGGGCTCCGGCCAGGAGGATCGCGACGGACGCGCGGGCTGCTCCCGGACCGAACCCTCGCCGGCGGGGGGGCACCCCGCGGATCTCCGGCTCCGTCGGTGGAAACGTCTCAAGGATCCACATGCGGCCTCGACACTCTGTTGTCGGTACCTGCCTCACGCGTGGGCGTCATGCTCTCGAACTCCCGCCACCCGTCTCTCCACCACCCCGCGACGCGTCCACGCCCCACACTCACCCGCACGCGTCACACCCGGCTCACAGGCCGCCCCCCCCGGGCGCCGCCTCCGTCACCGGAGCGTGACAGGAACGGCACGGGGGACCGCGCCGGCCGCCGCGAAGCATCCATTCCCCTTCCCACTCCCCACACTCAGCGGCCGTCGCGATCCCCCGACTCCCCGATTCCCCGTGGATGCACGGGGGTCTCGGCTACTTCCGGGAACCCGAGACTCGCTGAGCCTTCTTGCCCAGGTCGAGCTGGGCCAGAATGCAGTCACACTCCTTCTGGCTCAGGTGCGGCGAGGCGGCCAGCTGCTTCGCGCTCTGGGCGAGGGCAAGGACTTCGGCGTCGTGCCCCCTCTCCTGAGCGACGAAGGCCGCCTTCAGGAACAGGCGCGCCGATTCCAGCACGTAGCCGTTCCTCAGCGCCTGCTCCGCCGCGGTCTGCAGGTCCTCCTGGGCGCTGGACATGCGGCCGATGTAGTGATTCATCTCACCGGCCAGGGCCAGCTCGTCCACAGCAGCCGGATCCTCGAACGGGCGCAGAGCAGCTGCGTCCTCGAGCAACCTCGCCACCTCCTTCCACCTCTTCACCTGGTGGGTGCCCAGAATCTGGTCCGCCTTCTGATGAAGCTCATCAGCCCTGGTCGGATCCAGCTTGGCCCCCCCATTGCTCGACTGTGCCATCGTGGCGGCCGGAACCAGCGCGATGAGCGCTGCGATGGAGATGCCGTTCGCCACATGACGCAACCGGGATGACGCGTGCGTGTTCATCATCGCCTCCGTTCTGCGTCGATCCGCGGGACCCCCGGCGCCCCATGCGCCGGCGGATCGACGGGCCCCGAGCCCTCGAGACAGCGCGAATGGCCAGTCCTTCGGGCCCGCAGTCCGTCGTCCCGTAAGGGAGGCTACGCCTGGGCGGTCACCGGCCTCTCCCGGTGAAGGCACCGGAGCGCGTCAGATTCACAGGGGAGGCACCGGGGGGGACGGTGAGGGGATCACAGAGGCGTGGGGTGGGGGGCGGGAAGGCGCGGCGGGCGGGCGTCACAGGGGGGTGTGACGGGGGCGGAAGCCGGGGTGACCATGGGGCGAGGTCCCGAAGGGCCGCGACCGCGAAGCGGGCACGTGCAGGACTACGCGAGGCCGGACCGACTGTCTCTACCCGGATCCCCGGAGCAGGAGCAGGCAACGATCTGGAGGCCCTTACAAAGGATGGGGAAGTGTAAAGAGGGTCCGCTGAATCGACTGTAAACCGTGTCCTTTACCGCTCACACCGCCCGCCACCGCCTACGACGTACTCACACAACGTGCGACTATGCCCCGATCAGGCAAGACCTACGGTTGTCGCGGGGACGAGATCGTCGCGGACGGGCGTCTCCCCGCCCTTCACTCCACCCGCATGACCTCCGCGGGCGCCAGCCGCCGCGCACGGAGCGCGGGGAAGGCGCAGGCCAGGAGCCCCACCAACACCAGGACGAGCGCCATGGCGACGTAGACGCTGGGGGTGGAGAGGTCGACGTCGGGGAGCCAGCCGCGCGCCTGGACGAGCTGGGATCCCGCGATGCCGCCGGCCACACCCAGGACGATCCCCCACGCAACCAGGGACATCCCCCGGACGACGACGAGGCGCGAGACCTCCCCGCCGCTGGCTCCCAGCGCCAGGCGGACCCCCAGCTCGTGCCCGTGCTGTCGCACGAAGTACGCCAGCACACCGTAGAGACCCACGGCCGAGAGGACCAGGGTCACGAGGGCGAAGAGGGCCACGAGGACAGAGCGGAACCTGGGCTGGAAGAGGGTGGCCGACACGCGGTCGCTCACGCTCAGGAGCGGCGCGTCGGGGGCGTCGGGCTCCATGCCGTGGATGGCCGCACGCCACGCCTGGGCCAGGCCGGTGGGCGTGTCCTGCGTCCGCACCATCACGTACATGACCGGGCGGGCCCACACCCAGTGCGGCAGGTAGAAGGTCGGCGGCGCGGCCTGGCCGAGGCCCTGCTCCTTCACGTCGCCCGCCACTCCGAGGACGGTGAGGTTGTTGCCGCTCAGGACCAGCGTCTTCCCCAACGGGTCCTCGTCGGGGAAGAACTCCCGGGCAGCGGTTCGGTTGATCACCGTGACGAGGCGCTGCGCGGTCTCGTCCTCCTGTCCCCACACGCGGCCGGCGCGGAAGGGGATTCCCATGGCGCCGAAGAACCCGCTGGTGACGATGCGGCGCGTGGCGCCCTTCGCGTCCGCCGCGCTGGCGGGAGCGTGACCCAGGGCCCACACCGTGTTCCACGGACCGAACCCGTTGAGCGGCGGGACGTCGGCGGCACCCACCGCCGTCACCCCGTGGACGCTCCGCAGGCGGCCGAGGATGTCGTCCCAGGCCTGGGTGAGCTGCGCGCCCGTGTCGTACTTGAACGCGGGCAGCGCGACGCGGGTGTAGAGCAGGCCGTCGGCCTGGAACCCGGGATCCTCGTTCTGAAGCCCGAGATATCCCCGCAGGAGGAGGCCCGAGGCGATCATGAGCATCAGGGAGAGCGCCACCTGGGCCACCACGAGCCCGTTTCTTCCGGCACCCCGGCGCCCGCTCTTGCCCCTCCCTTCCCCGATCTTCAGGGTCTCGCCGATGTCGAGATCCGTGCTGTGCAGGGCGGGAAGCACGCCGAAGAGGGGAACGGTGAGGAGCGCGACGAGGAGAGTGAAGAGCATCACGTGGCCGTCGACGCCGATGTCGCCCAGGCGGGGAAGCGCAGCCGGCGCCAGGTGCCGGAGCGCCTCGCCCCCCGCGTAGGCCAGCGCCAGCCCCACGGCTCCGCCCCCCAGGGCCACCACCAGGCTCTCCGTGAGGAGCTGCCGCACGATCCTCCACCGGGGAGCCCCCAGGGCCAGGCGCGAGGCGAGCTCCCCCCTGCGGGCGAAGGCCCGGGCCATGAAGAGGGAGGCCACGTTGGCGCACGCCACCAGCGGCACCAGCGCGATGATCCCCATGATGAGCAGGACGAGGCTCCCGGCGGGCCCGAAGTAGCGCTCGTGGAGCGTCTGCAGCCGCGCCCCCCACCCCGCCTTGGCGTCGGGATAGGACATGGCGAGGCGGTCGGCGATGACGTTGATCTCCACCTGCGCCTGCTGGAGGGTGGCGCCGCCGCGAAGACGGCCGAGGGCGTTGAAGTTGTTGTTCCCCCGCCCGGTGGCGGCCTGGCTGGAGCGTTGGAGCGGGACCCAGAGGTCGGTCCCCGCGGGATAGTCGAAGCCGCGGGGCATGACGCCCAGGACCTCGAGGGGCTGGCCGTCCAGGTTGATGGTGCGGCCGACGACGGACGGGTCGGCGCCGAACCGCCTGGTCCAGAACCCGTAGCTCAGGACGCCGACGTCGGCGGTGCCGCGGAGCTCGTCGGCGTCGACGAACGAGCGGCCCAGCGCCGGCGCGACGCCCAGGGTGCTGAACAGGCTGGCGGATACCGCACGGCTCCTGAGCTCCTGCGCGCCGTCGGGTCCCGTGAGCAGCCGCCCCTGGCTGAACACGTTGATCGCCGCCATGGACCCGAACGCGTGCACGCCGCTCTGGAAGTCGACGTAGTCCTCGTACGAGAGGCTGTTGTTCGAGCCGGAGGGTGTCGTCTCCCAGACCCAGACGAGCTGCTCGGGATGCGGGAATGGCAGGGGACGGAGGAAGACGGTGTTGTACGTGGAGAACATCAGGCTGATGGCCCCCACGCCGATGCCCAGCACCAGCACGGTCGCGACGGCGAACCCGGGGTTCCGCCGGAGGGATCGGAGGGCGAAGCGGAGATCGCGCGCGAAGCCGTTCATCGGTCATCCTCCCCTGGCCGTGGGCAGCCGGTGAAGGACGGGGTGGGCTTTCCCCGGAATCTAGGAGAGTAGACGCCGCGAACGCGAGGAGGGTCTCAGCGTCGCGTCACGCTCCGTCCCTTCACGTCACGCGATCCACCCCTGCTCTCTCGCCTTGCTGCCGAGGAGCACGAGGGCGAGGGCGATGACCAGCACCAGGCCCTGCAGCGCCATGACGCCCGCGCCCACCCGGGACCCTACGCCGCTGAGGACGAAGAGCCCCACGTCCTGGAAGATGAGCCCGATGAGCGAGGCGATGAGAAGAGGCATCGCCCAGCGCTTGTGCAGGATGAGGCCCAGGGAGCCCGCCGCGCCGCCCCACACGCCGATGGCCGTGCCGGAGACCGCCCACCAGGTGCGCGCCGCGTAGATCGCCTGCTGGACGTCGCCCAGCTTGGCGATGTCTTCCGGCTTCACCGACACACCGGACAGGTAGGCGACGCACCCCAGGAGATTCCAGATCAGGGCGGCGACCGCTACCGGTATGTACCACTTCGGTGTCGTCGGCATGCATCCCTCCAGGTCAAGGGTGGGGTGTGGGGCGAAGCCCTCAAGCTATCGGGCCGTCAAGTCGCTCCGGCGGAGACGACCCCCGGGGTGATCCGCACCCCCTTCACCAGTAGCCACAGCGCCAGGCCCAGCTCCCCGATGACGGCGGGCGCCAGCAGCACCGCGGTGGCCGCTCCACCGTAGCCGGCGAGGAAGAAGCTCGCCAGGCCGTGGACCACGTAACCGACGCCCGCCGCGGCCAGCACCACGCCGAGGACGCGCGGCACGTATCTCGACCGGTAGAGGAGGACGCCCAGCGACGCCAGGTGGGCGCCGAAGAACACCAGCGCCAGGAGGAACCCGGCGCTGAAGGTCTCCAGCGCCGAGAGGGCCATCGCCTGGCGCTCCACCGCGGCGACGTGCGCCGCGTGCTCCGGCCGGGTCAGCAGGAGAAAGGCGTCGAACAGGTCGAGGAGGAAGGTGCCGAGGATCGCGGCGTAGACGAATCGGAACGCCGCGGTGACGAGGGAGAGCGCGCGGCCGGCGGGCTCGAGGATGAGGTAGAACGTCGCCGCCATGGCCACGTCTACGGCCACGATGACCACCCAGCTCACCAGGCTCGAGCCGAAGAGCCCCGGCGACGCCAGCACGTTCCCGGCGGTCCCCGCGGGGTCACCAGGCACGAGGAGCCGCTCCAGCACGATGGGCGCGAACATCCCCAGCACGAAGACCACCAGGTACAGGAGCCCCGTCGTGCGGGCGAGGCGCTGCGTCCACCTCTCGTCCCGGCACGCGCTTGCGCTCATGACTTCCACCTCGTGTCTCGGGCCCTCACCCGCCGCTCATCGGCTCGGTGGTGGTGGTGGACTTCACGCTCATGGGGATCTCCATGGGCCCCATGGGCGAGCCCTCCACGGTGGCCGTCCCGGTGACATCGCTCTCCGACCGTAAGCGGAGGATCCACCCGGTGGCGTCCTGGATCTGCGCGGTGGACGTGCTGGTGCCCTGAAGGGCGTAGTGGACGGTCATGGCCCCCATGGACATGGAAGCCGCGCTGTCCGACTTCATCTCCGATGCGACCTTCATGGCGGTCACGCCGCCGCTCCGACCGTCCACGGTCCACGTCGACGTGCTGCTCAGCCCCAGGCTGCCGCCGGTGTGACTCGTGCACGACCAGGAATCGCCCACCGCCGCCGCCTTCGACGGCATCACGACGACGGCGCCCTTCAAGGCGGCGCCGAAGATGTTCTCCCCCACGTTGTTCTTCAGCATCTCCTTCCTCTGGTCGGCGCTGCTCCCCGGGGGAACGGGCAGCACGTCCATGAGGTGGGCCGATACGGAGTCCCACCCCTCCACATGGCGATTGGAGCCGTCGGGGTCCATGGCCACGGTGTACCCGTGGCCCACGAGGGCCGCGAACATCTCCGCGCCCTGGGGCACGGGCTTCGTGGTGTCCGCGGAGCTCCAGCTGAAGCTCGACATGGGCGTGGTGGCGTCGACGCTCACGGACTCGTAGGTGATGCGGATCCGGTGCTGTCCATTCTCACCCTGCCCCAAGACGTCGAAGCGGATCCCCATCTTCGTCACCTCGTGCATGGTCTGCTGCTGGCCCATGACCGTCTGCGTGGTGGTCTGGTCCGACGTGGAGAGGACGCGGTGCGTCTCGCCCTTCTTCAGCCGGAGGACCATGGACGCTTGATCGGTGCCCGTAGCGCCTACGGGGCACTGGGCCCCGGCGGCCGCGGGCAGCGCCAGGAGCGCCGTCAGGACGACGGGCATCCAACGGTTCGTTCCGGGGAGGACTGCGGCGGGTAGGACGAGCGCGGGCTTCATCGGCATTGCTCCGGAAGTAGGGTGCCAACGGGCCGGGGGCGTGCCCGGTGACTACGATGCGGGCGGGGGGACGGGAGGGCAAGGCGCATCAGCCTCCCCCCCTGAGCCGGCTCAGCCATTCCCGCGCCGGCGTGAGGTTCGGATCCCGCCTCACGCACTCCTCGTAGTACCGGATGGCCGCGGCGGTGTCGCCCATGGCGCGGTGGAGGTTCGCCAGCCCCCAGGGCCCGTTCAGCGACTCGGGGTACAGCTCGGTCAGGCGGGTGAACACCTGCAGGGCCGCGGGATGCTCCCCGCGCTCCATGAGGCCGTTGGCCGCCAGCGTGAGCACCAGGTCCGGCGGCTCCACCGTGAAGCCGTGACTCGCCGACACGGAGTCGTAGTGCGCCTGGATCTGCGGAAGTCCGCGCGCCTCGCCCGGCGACGGGAAGGGATAGTCTGCGAACAGCTCCAGCAGCGCCGGCCGCGCCTGGACCGGAGCCAGGAAGAACGGCCACGACGGGTCCAGGTCCATGCGCCAGCGGAACCCCTCCCCCGCCCCGGTCATCAGGCCGACGCGCAGCTCCTCCAGGCGCCCGGCGTCCCGGGCGTTCTTCTCCCCGGCGGCGTCGCTCACCGCGAAGAAGGTCCCCTGGGCGGCGGGGGTGCTCGAGAAGTAGACGAGATCCCGGCACAGGGATCTCCCCGGCTGGTCCACCATGCACGGGTCGTTGAGGATGAACGCCTGGAAGGTCCCGGGCGCCTCCAGGAGCGTGTAGACCCCGAACACGCCGGCCGCCTGGGGACCCACCATCACCCGGTACGGCTTCGTCCGGTATTGGGCGTCGACCCACGGGACGAGCTCCTCGCGGACGAAGCGGAGGAACACTTCCGCATGCCCCTCCCCCGTGTGCGTCCCGCTGCGGGGCCAGGGCAGCAGGTCCCGGTAGCGTTGGACGTTGGGGACGCCCACGAGGATCGCCGGGGGCATCCTGTCCTCGGAGAGGAGGTCGAGGTCGTTCACGAGCTGGGCGAAGTACCCCTCCACCCAGTCCGAGTAGAAGACGTAGACCACCGGGTAGGAGAGGCTTCCGGCCTCGTATCCCCGGGGGACGTGGACCTGGAGGAGGCGGTCCTCCTCCAAGAGGTCGGAGTGGAGCACGCGGTACGTCCCCAGCGTCACGGGGTCGCCGTCGGCCTGGGACGCGGCCGGGGCCGGCACGAGGAGCGCGAGGAACAGGGCGGGCAGGAGGAGAGAGAACGGGGCGACGAGCCTTGGGAGGGCACGCTTCATGATCATCCTCCATGCGTCGATGCGGGTGCTACATGACCTTCATTCCGTCCTCAACGCCTCCACCGGATCGACTCTCGTCGCCCGGCGCGCCGGCAGCAGCGTGGCCACGACGCCGGCCAGGAGGAGGACCCCGCCCACGGACACGAAGGTGACGAGGTCGAAGGGGCTCACCCCGAAGAGGAACCGGGCCAGGCCCCGGGTCACCCCCAGCGCCACCCCCGTGCCGATAACGACACCCAGGAGGGCCAGCGCAGCCCCCTGCCGCACCACCATGGCCAGGACGTTGCCGCGCTGGGCACCCAGGGAGAGGCGGATCCCCACCTCCCGGGTGCGCTGGCTCACCGTGTAGGCCATGACCCCGTAGACCCCGCCCAGGGCCAGCAGCAGGGCGATGAGGGCCAGGGCGGCCATGATCTTGGCCATGATGAGGTCACCCCCCAGGGACTGCTCGATGAGCGCGTCCATGCTCATGACGTCATACACGGGGACGTTCGGGTCCGTGGCCCGCACCGCGTCACGCACCGGCCCCACCAGGGTGCTCAGGGGCACCGATGCCTTCAGGGACCAGTCCATGAAGCGCTGCGTGCTCTGGTAGACGGAGAAGAACGCCATGGCCGGCGTGGGGGAGTCGGCGCCCCCGTCCCGGGTGTCGCCCACCACCCCGACGACCTGCCAGGGGCCCGAGTGGGTCACGATCCTCTGCCCGATGGGGTCCTTGCCGGGCCAGTCCTTCCGGGCCAGGGTCTGGTTGACGACCACCACCTTGAGGGAGCCGAACCGGTCGGAGTCCTCGATGCCCCGCCCCCGGAGGACGGGCACGTGCAGGGACCGGAAGTATCCGGGAAGGACGTACTTGAAGCCCAGGATCCGGCGCTGGGCCTGATCGCTGAAGTCCTGCCCCTCCAGCACGTACCAGGTGCCGGACCAGCCCTGGAGGGGGAGTGCGTTCGTCCCTCCCACCGTCTCCACGCCGGGGAGGGCCGCCAGCCGGGCCCGAAGGCGGGTGTAAAAGTCGTTCACCGAGACCGAGTCCCGGTACTGCGCCTCGGGCAGGAGCGTCTGCGCCGTGAGGACGTCGGAGCGGTCGAAGCCCAGGTTCGCCAGCCGGATGCGGGCGAAGCCCTGCACCAGGAGCGCCGAGGAGACCAGGAGCACCAGGGAGAGCGCCACCTCCGTCACCACCAGCGCCTTCCGGAGCCGCCCGCCGTGGGCGCCGGAGCCGCCTCGCCCCCCTTCCTTGAGGGATTCCGTCAGGTTCATCCGGCTGGAGGTGAGCGCCGGCGCCAGCCCGAAGAGGATCCCCGTGAGCATGGTGACGGCGGCCGTATAGAGGAGGACCCGTGGGCTCAGGCCGACCTCGTACACCCGGGGGAACGAGGCCGGCATGACAGCCTTGAGGGCGCGGATGCCGACCACGGCCAGGCCCAGCCCCACGACGCCGCCCGCGACGGCGACCAGACCCGACTCGGTGAGGAACTGTCGCACGAGGCGGGCGCGACTCGCGCCCAGGGCGCCGCGCAGGGCCACCTCCCGATCCCGGCCGGCGGAGTGCGCCAGGAGGAGGTTGGCCACGTTGGCACACGCGATGAGGAGGACGAAGGCCACGGCTACCGTGGCGATGAGGGTCCCGGACTTGAAGCCCTCGTCGAACACCCGGTCGTGGAGGGAGAGGATCGTGGCGCTGTTCCCCGCGCTGGTGGCGGGATACGCCTGGGCGATGCGGCCCTCGATCTGCTGGGCCTCGGCCAGGGCCTGCTCGGGGGTGTAGCCGTCCCGGATGCGGGCCAGCACCGACAGGTAGTAGCTGTCCCGGTGCTCCTCACCGGTGATGGCCAGGGGTGCCCACACGTCCCGTCCCGGAACGATGTACCAGAAATGGGGGGGCATCACCCCCACCACGGTGTAGCGCTCGCCGTCCAGCAGGATGCTCTTTCCGATGAGCGAGGGATCTCCGCCGAAGCGTCTGTGCCAGAGGCCGTCGCTGATGACGGCCACCTTGTCGTTTCCCGGCTTGCCCTCGTCCGCGGTGAAGCCCCGGCCCTCGGCCGGCTGCACGCCCAGCACCCGGAAGAAGTCCGGCGTGACGTAGAAGCCGCTCAACCGCTCCGCCTCGAAGTCTCCCGACAGGGCGAACGTCCCCCAGCGCAGGGCCGTCACGTCCATGGTGTGGCTCTGCTGCTTCAGGTCCTGGTAGTCCGGGACCGAGTAGCTGGTCCGGTTCCACCCCCTGTCCTGGTTCGTCGTCCACACCGTCTCCAGGCGGTCGGAGTGCGGATAAGGCAGGGGACGCAGCATGAACACGTCCACGGCGCTGAAGATGGCCGTGTTGGCGCCGATGCCGATGGCGAGGGAGAGGATGGCGATGGCGATGAGGCCCCGGCCCCGCTTCAAGGAGCGAAGGCCGTACTTCACGTCCTGCCAGACGACGTCCATGGCGTGCTCCGTGCGTCCCGATCCCGGACTTCCCTCAAACCTCTAGCATCTACGACAGATGTCGTGCGAGGGTTCCGGAGCGGGCCGCGGGGGGGAGAGCCCCGAGGGGGCACCCGTCTCCCCGGAGGTCCGCGAGACTCAGTCCGCGGGCTTCACGGCGGTCATCATGACCGCCTTCACCCCGAATGCCTCCGCCGAGCTCTGCGTCGACGCCTTGCGGAACTTGAACCCCGGCACCACCGCCGACTTCACCTTCTTGAACCCCGACTCCTCCAGGAGTCGGAACATCTCTCCTTCCAGGAGAGCCCCTCCGATTCAGCTGGCCCACAGCTTGGGGTCGTTCACGATGGACTGCGACAGCTGCTTCCCGCTGACGATGTCCGTGATCGACACCCGACCCCCGGGCTTCAACACCCGGAACATCTCCTCCATCACCCGCCGTCGTACAACACGTCGAAGGCACTTCGTCGGGAAGTCCACCGTGGAGCCGGCAGAGACATGGACAGACATCTGCCCCTGAGTCCGAACCGTGAACCCGAGCAGGACGGGGACCTCGACGTAGTCGAGGAAGACCCCTGACGATGGCGTAGTCGTGGCGGATATCATGAGCTTGCCCTCTGCGCGCCCTGTGACAGCTTCACGATGTAACCGAGCGTCGGGCGGACGGTACGTAGGCAGAGTGAGCGGTAGCGGCCATCCACTCCCATCGTGGCAGTGGGGTCCGCGCCTCCGGAAGGGGGCCGGCCCCCGGACGAAAGGAGGCACTCCAGTGCGTGTGATCGGCAGGCTGCTCCCGACCGATCCCCTCTATCTGGTGCCGGGAAACGACCGCGAGACGGCCCACTACGCCCGTTGGACGGTGGCTACCCTGAAGAGGGACGCCGCCGACCCTCACCGGAAGGCATGGGACTCGAGCCGGCGGGAGCTCCTCCTGCGCCATGGCTGGGAGAGGGCGTGGATACGGATCCGCCATCCCATGCACGTCTTCAACAACGACGACGTGGTGGGATTCGACGAGCCCGAGGGCCGGGAGTTCATGCCGCCGGCCTCGGCGATGGAAGACCCCTCCGCCACCGCTGCCGAGGACCTGGTCCCCACCGGCGGACATACGAGGGACTTCTATACGCCTGCCTACGCCCACGCCTTCCTGCCGATGGACGGGCGGCTGGCGGTGTTTCCCCGCGGAGACAGCATGGTGGTGATCGCGACGGCCTTCGTTCCCGCGGATACCACCCTGAGCGCACGTGAGGGGGACCCCCGAAGCCCCGCATGGTCCTGCGCAGCCTGAAGCTGGACCTCAAGGAGCTGGATCCCGGGACCTACCGAATCCGCGTGGAGGCCCGGCTCGCGGGGCGCGGCAGCATGGCGTCCGAGACCCTGGTCCGCATCCTGCCGCGGTAGTAGCTCCGGACTCAGCGCTCCCCGCCCCCGCCTCCCTTCTTCTTCGCCGCGGAGGCCTTGGTGGTGTCCGCCGCCGCCTGGGCCTTGAGGCGGCGAATCACCTCTTGCGTGAGGTCGAGGCTCGGATCGGCGGAGAGAACGGATCCGGTGGCCGCATCGAGGATGTAGGTGTAGTGGCCCTCGGTGCGGATCGAGTCGATGACGGCGTTGATCTTGTCCATCACCGGCTGCTGCAGCTCCCGTTGGCGCTGCTGCGCCTGCTGGTTCAGCTGGTTCATGCGCTGCTGCGCCTGCTGCGTCTTCGCCTGGAGCGCCTGCTCCCGATTCGCCTTGGCCTCTTTGGACAGCGTGAGCGACTGCGCCTGCAGGTCCTGCTGCTCCTGGGCCAGCTCACTCCGGATCTGCTGGGCCTGGGCGTTGTAGTTCTGCATCTCCTTGTCGAACTGCGCCTGCGCTTCCTTGGCGCCCGGCGCGTTGGCCAGGATCTCCTGCGAGTTGACGTAGGCGATCTTGAGCGTCTGCGCCTCCGCAGTGCTGGCGGCCAGCACGACGCATAGCGCCAGAGCACCGAAGGGGGTGCGTCGCATCGATCTATACTCCTTATGGGGTCAGGGTCCGTGTACTCCGTAACCTCGCCGGCGATCAGCCCGCTCCCAACCGGCGGGAAGCACATATGCGCTCGCGCTATCCTAGGCCCGAGGTCCACTCGAGGTTCCACAGCTCCACTACACGTGGCGAGAAAAGGCGTTGCGGTTGGCCGCGTTGCGCTCGATCCTTGTGCGATGGCCGCGCGACACTCCAGTGGCATCCAACGTGAGGGGGAGACATGAGGAAGACGCTATTGGCCGGTGTGCTGGCGATTTTCGTGGCCGGCCCCGTGGCAGCGCAGGAGGTACAGCCCGTCGTGCACGACGGAAGCCGATCCATCAACTTCACCTTCAACGGTCTGGGCTCGTTCGGGCTGGCGGGTACGGGCGTCAACGGCGGGCTCGGCATGTCGTTCTTCAGGAGCCGGGATCGGGCCATCCGTCTGGGGCTCCAGATGGGATACGACCGGTCCACCTCACCATGGAACGGTGTCGGCGCGGGATCCGACGGCCTGTCCACCAGTTGGAGGTTGGGCGTCGGGGCCGACCTCCTGCGGTACAAGGACGCCATGTCCGGGCGCGTGCGGCCCTACATCGGAGTCGGTGTGAGCATCGCCACCGCATCGTCCGACCAGAAGCCCGCGGTCAGCGACAACGCTCCGGACGGCACGCTCATCGAGACGAAGAACTCGAACGCCAATGACGGTCTGACCATCGGAACCCGGGGTATCCTCGGGGCCGAGTTCTTCATCTTTCCCGAGGTGAGCATATCCGCCGAGTACACGCTGAACCTCGTCAGCTACACCAGGCGGGCCGACATGGGAACCAGCTACAAGAACTTGCCGGAGGTCACCACGAAGAGGGGAAGTGCCCTGACGGTCCTCGGCTTCGGCGCCGGCGGGGCGATGGTGCACATCTACTTCTGAGCGGTCGGGACCGAGACATCTCAGAGCGGTCGGCGGCGGCGGCTCCGGTGAGGGCGGGCCTTCCGGCTTCCGCCCTCACCGCCTGCCGGAAACACCTCTCTGGTCGTGGATCAGCCTCGGTGGAGTGCGAACACCTGGACGTGCTCCACTCCCAGGGTGTCGGTAGCGACACCCGCGACCCGGCTGCCTCGTATCTCCATGAGGCGGACGTCCGCCGGAACTGCTACGCGGGCGACGGGCGTACCGCTCGTCTCGACGACGAGCCACTCGCCCCCTGTCCGCATACGCACCAGGAAGTTGTCGGTGGCGGCGTCGTACGTCTTGAGCCACAGACGGTCCCCTTCCCCCGGGAGCACGTCCGAGATCGTCGGGATCGTATCCAAACCGGCGGTCCCCTCGAGCTGGTCGAGTCGCTTGAGGTGGGCGGAATCAAGGGCGGTCTCGAGCCTGCGAATCGCGGCTTGAAGCGTCCACACCTTTCCGGTGACGTGGAAGGTCCGTATCGAGTCTCCCGTCTCCCCGGTGGCGTCTACCCGGCCGGCCAATCCATCCGTGTGGAAGATCGTGTCGCCGAGCATCACCGCGCTGAAGCTCGGTGAGAACGGCAGCGGCGAGCGTAGCCGCCGCATGCCCAGATCCGTGGCCACCGCGCCTACCATCGTGCCGTCGGCCCGGAAGCGGCCGACCCGCATCACGTCCGCGGAGATCCTGGACCAGTCCCGAGGTCCCTGGCTGATCCAGGCCAGCGCGTACAAACCGTCCCCGAACGTGCCCAGGTAGATCTCGGGCATTCCGTCCGGTGCGTGGAACGTCACCGTGTTGGCGAGGCCGCCGTCCATGAGGAACTTCGTGAGGCGATAGGACCCCGCGTCGTACGCGAGGATCGTGTCCGGCGGCGCAAGGAAGGCATTGCCGAGGTACACGAACTCTCCGGGGCCCTTTCCTGGCCGGCCCATCTCGTGCTCGAAGTGGCCGGCACCGTCGTAGAGCCTCAGCGTGCCGCTCGACCTATCCGCGACCAGGATCTGCCCGTCCGGCAGCAAACGCACTGCCGCGATATCGGCGAAGATGTAGCTCGAGTCTCCGGTGACCTCCCCGATCGACACCACGGGCGTGGCGTCGATCTTCCATTCCGGGAGGGAGCTCGCCCCGCCGCCGGCCCCCGGCGCGCGGTTGCACGCGCCGAGGGTGAGGATGAGGGCGAGCAGAACCCAACGGGACGTTTGGACCATCGGACGCTCCGGTATGCGCGGGACGACGGCGATTTCACGTGGAAGCTACGGCGGCGTCTCACCCTCGCCAGCGCCTCCGCCGGGCGGGAGCCCGGTCTCACGGCGGAGGCCGGTCAGCGTGGGGCGGCGAGTGCACCGCGAATTGCTTTTCTGTTGACACCGACAGGAGCGCCGCGTACCCTACCTTCAGACTTCTACAGAAGCTGCCTCCCGGAGCGTCGCATGTCCCCACAGACCCAGGCCGACGCGCTGCGCGGCTCCATCGACCTCCTGGTCCTCAAGACGCTCTCGTTGGAGCCCATGCACGGCTGGGGGATCAGCCAGCGGATCCAGCAGCTCTCCAGCGACGTCCTCGAGGTGAATCAGGGCTCCCTCTATCCGGCGCTCCAGAGGTTGGAGAAGGCGGGCCTGATCACGAGCCGCTGGGACACGACGGAGAACAACCGGAGAGCGCGCTACTACCGCCTGACCGCATCGGGTCGGCGCGCGCTCGGCGAGGAGATCGAGAGCTGGCGACGCTTCGCGACCGCCCTGGAAGCGGTCCTGTCCACGCCATGACCCGGCCGACTCCATGACCGCCCACCTCCCCCCCTTCGACGCTCCTTCGGGAGATCGCCGCAAATGAGCTGGGTCGAAGGCCTGCGCGCGCGCGCCTGGCTCCTCCTTTCGGGCCGGAAGGCCGAGGCGAGGATGGACGAGGAGTTCCGCTTCCACGTGGAGATGGAGATCCAGAAGCGGGTGCGGGAGGGGACGGATCCGGCCGAGGCGCGGCGCCAGGCGATGATCTCGTTCGGGGGCGTCGAGCGGCACAAGGAGATGATGCGGGACGGACGCGGCGGCAGGTGGCTGGGTGATTTCCTCCGGGACGTCCGCTTCGCGATACGGGCCGCCGCCAAGGACCGCGGCTTCACGTTCATGGCGGCGCTCATCATCGCCGTGGGAGTCGGTGCCACGACCGCAGTGTTCACCCTCGTGAACGCCGTCCTCCTGCGCCCGCTCCCCGTGCCCGCCCCCGAGCGGCTCTACGCCCTGACGGAGTCCCGCGTAGGCGCCGTGGCGCAGTCGTACGACGGGACGGCGCTCCCCTACGCCCGCTACGTCGCCTACCGGGACGCCACGGGGAGCGTGTTCTCGGGGCTGGCGGCCCAGCGCGCCGTGTCGTTCGCGCTGCGCGCCGGGGGGCAGACGACCTCCGTGAGGGGCGCGCTGACCTCGGGCAACTACTTCGGTGTGCTCCAGGTCCATCCGGCGCTCGGACGCTTCTTCACCGACGACGAAGACGACGCCGTGGTGATCTCGAACGCGATGTGGCGCGACCGCTTCGGCGCCGACCCCGGGGTGGTGGGCCGGACCATCTGGCTGGACGGGCTCGCACTTCCGGTCGTCGCCGTGGCGCCGCCCGGCTTCGTGGGCACCAATCCGATGCAACGGGTCGACCTCTGGGTGCCGATCGTGGCGGCGCGACGCGCGCAGGGCCTCACGTCCATGGCGTCCTGGATGTTCCTGTTCGGGCGGCTCGGACCCGGTGTCTCCGAGGCGCGCGCGGACGCCCTCGTGGACGCCGTGGCGAAGCGGGTGCCGCCCAACGAGCCGCAGAGCAGGGTCCGCGGAGCGCGGCTCGAGTCGATGAACGGACTGTTCCGGGGCGACGCCAGGACCATGGTGGGGAAGCTCCTCGCCATGATCCTCGGTGCCGCGGCTCTCGTGCTCCTCATCGCGTGCGCCAACGTCGCCGGTATGCTCTCGGCCCGCGGCGTGTCGCGGCGCAGGGAGGTCGCGATCCGGCGGGCCATCGGCGCGGGCCGGGGCCGCCTGATCCGCCAGCTCCTCACGGAGAGCGCGCTTCTGGCCCTGATCGGAGGCGCGGGCGGGGTCTTGATCGCCGAGGCCGGCGCGGGATTGGCCAAGGCGGCTGACCTGTTCGGCACGGTCGACGTCACGCCCGACCTGCGGGTGCTGGGCTTCGCGTTGGCCCTCACGTCCGTCACCGCCGTCCTCTTCGGCCTGCTGCCGGCGCTGCAGACGTCCCGGCCCGACGTCGTCGGGTCGCTCAAGGACGGCAGCTGGAGAGGGGGCACGCGCAGCGGAACCGGGCGGAGCGTCTTCGTCGCGGGGCAGCTCGCGCTGGCGATCTGCCTGCTCGTCCTCGCCGGACTGTTCGTGCACTCCTTCCAGCGCGCCTCGAACGTGGCCCTCGGCTACGATCCCGACGGCGTCGTGGTCGCGACGACCGACCTGGGACCGCGCGGCTACGACGAAGCGCGGGGCCGCGCCTTCTACAGCGCGCTCGAAGAAGGTGTGCGGGCGCTGCCCGGAGTCGAGAGCGTGGCCCTCGCGCAGTACGCCCTCCTCGGTGCGTATTCGGGCAACGACATGCGCAACACGGAATCGGGCGGTGACGAGCGCTACGAGAGTGGTGTGGGCCAGGTCAGGGTGGACACCGCCTTCCTGTCCACGGTCCGCATGCCCATCGTCGCCGGGCGTGGCTTCACGAAGGACGACGTCCGGGGCGCTCCCCTGGTGGCCATCGTCAACGAGTCTCTCGCGCGCCGGTTCTGGCCGGGCCAGCGCGCCGTCGGGAAGAACGTCCGGACGATGGGCAAGGAGATGCGGGTGGTCGGCGTCGTGCGCGACGGACGCTACGACTTCAGAGCCATCGGCCTGCCCGCCGGCTTCGCGCTCTTCCCGTTCGCGCAGCAGTACGCCCGAGAGATGACGCTGCACGTCCGCCTGTATCCGCACACGCGCCCGGCGGAGATCGTCCGGGGGATCCGCGGGGTGGTGCGCTCCCTCGATCCCGACGTCGCCGTGCAAGACGCGGGCCCGCTCTCGGTTCCGGCATCCCGTCTGCTCGAGCCCCAACGCCTGCTGAGCCTCTTCCTCACGCTCTTCGGGCTCGTCGGCATCCTCCTCTCCGGCCTCGGCGTGTTCGGCACGCTCTCGTTCCAGGTCGCGCAACGCTCCCGCGAGTTCGGCATCCGCGTGGCCCTGGGAGCCCCCGGGCACTCCGTGGTGAGCTCCGTGGTGAGGCGGACGGCGGCGGTCGGCGTCATCGGCGCGGGAATCGGCCTCGTCGCGAGCGCCGGCGCCGCCGCGGTGCTGCACCGCTTCCTGTACGGCGTGGGCGTGGTGGACCCGCTCACGCTCCTGTCCGCGACCCTGATCCTCCTGGCCGTCGCGCTCATCGCGAGCTTCGTGCCGGTGCGCCGCGCGATGCGCGTCGATCCGGTGGTGGTTCTCCGCGCGGAGTAGCGGACGGGACTAGGTGACCGGGTCCTCGCTCTCGCTCCGCGGCGCAGTGTCGGTCTCCCGGGGCCTTGCGCCCGCGAGCATGAGAACGGCCCCGGCGAACATCAGAGTATCCGCCACATAGTTGAAGCCATTGTCGAGGCTGGCGCGTTCCACTACTCCGATGGGCACGTAGACCACCAACTCCACGAAGAGGATTTCGCGGGAATGCTACAGCGCCGCACTGCCCCCGCCGGCGTCCTCGCCGGGCGGAAGCTCAGCCTCGCGGCGGAGGCTCGCCAGCGCGTGGCGGTCCATTCCCACCTCCATCGCCCGGAGGATCGTGCGCCTGGAGGCGGCGAGGCCCAGGGACGAGATGGTGGCGGGGCTCAACCCCCAGAGCTGGGCGCTCATCATGTGGAGCTGACGCAGGGGCGTCTGTCGCTCCCAGAAGCTCGATGCCTCCGTCAGATCGAGCTGGACGTATCCCCACGGGCCCGGGCGCACGTCGACGACATCCTCCCACGGTATCAAGCCCGGGGAGTACCACCCGGTGCGATCGATGATGCCCTCCTCGGTGATCCGGAGGCGAACGCGTCGGCGCAGGACCCTGAGGGCGGCGGCCACGGCGGCGGACCCGAAAACGAGGAGGGGTGTCGGACCCCATGTCGGCCAGAACGCCACGGCGCACACGGTGAGGACCACCATCGCCACCAGCCAGACCAGGTAGACCGGCAGGGAATCCCGGTACTCCACCGGCTCGAACGCCGGCGGCGGCTCCGGCTCAGCGGACCCGTCGCCGGGCACGTTGGACATGGAGCAGGGCCGATACCGGCGCAAGCGCTCGGTCCGGGTGCAGCAGATCGCACCTCAGCGCACGGTCAGCGCCGTCCACCGGGTTCCTTTTCCATATAGGTGTACGAGGCCACGACGTTCTCGAAGACAGGGCGAGTGGCCTCGAACGCCTCCGCGGTCTGAGCCGACATGCCCATGACGATCACCACGTTCGGCTGGTCGATGAACGCGACGAGGTCGGAGTTCCCCCAACGATCACCGGTCGTACGGTAGACCTGGGCCGTATCGCCATGTTGGGTCGGAACGCTCGCGAGCTGCTCGATCTCGATGCCCGGTGACTCGTTTCGTGTACGCTGCAAGTCGTGTTGGACCGCCCCCTGGAAGTCCAGGGTGTCCTTCTTGTCGAGGAAGGAGACGTACATCACCGCTCGAGCGTCGTCCCATCCCGAGTCCTTCGGGTACATGACGGCGAGCGCTCCGACCTGGCGGCCGGTCTCCGAGTCGATAACCCAGTCCCCGGGAGCCGCGACCATCAAGGCGAAGTTCTCGCCGTAGAGGATGGCACCGCCTCCGAGGCTGTCCCCGGGGGTCCCCTGCCCGGCCGTCGGCACCGCGGCCTCTCTCGTGGAGGGCGCAGGCGGCACGTAGATGGCGATGGCCTGCGTCCTGCGGTCGGCGGACGTGTCGAAGAGAGCCTTCGCGATCCTCGCGCCGGTGCTCGGCTCCTCCGTGTCGCCGAGGATGATGGCGTTGGCGCCGAGCTTGCCGGCCTCCTCGCGGAGCTTGTCGATCATCTGGGCCTCGTCCGTCACGTCGACATCGCCCTTGGCATTGAGGATGGCGATGCGGCGGTACTCGGGGATGGAGTCGCCGGGGAGGTAGACGTAGACCTCATCCTTCGGCACCGGCAGGTCCATCATGGACCGGTCGAGGATGGACTTGTTGACCGATACGCAGGCCGCGAGAAGCACCGGAGCGGCAACGATCCATCGCGTGGGTCTCATGAGACGGTCCCGTAGCCGTGACCGATACGAGAAACGAAGAAGGTCGTGGGCCTGACATCTATCGCTCGGGCAGGCAGCGAGACGCGTTGCGGCGCGGGCAGGGGGACGAAGGCCGTCGCACACGCACTGAGCTAGAATGTGCCGCCGACTCCCGACCCGGCAAGGCCGAGGGTGGGCTCGATCCCCCCGGCGGGGAAGCCGTCCGGGGCCATTCGCGCCGCCGGGATGGATGGCCGGATACGGGAGTCGGCGTACCGGCGAGCTGTCGGCTCGCTTGCGGGCGCTTCCTACCGCATTGTACATAGCGTCGGGCAAGGCGCACCCCACACGATCCCCACTCCGGGAACCATGACGACCGCTGCAGGCATCCTCGAGAGCTTCGCGCGCCGCACCGGCGTGGTGGGGAGCGCACCGCCCCGGCGCTACCTATGGACGGACGCCTTCGCGGTGACCGCGTGTCTCGCCCTGCACCGCCGTGACCGAAGGGAGGGGAGACCCGCGGCCGACGCTCCATGGCTCGCGCTCGCCGTCAGGCTGGTGAAGCAGGTCCACCACGTCCTCGGCCGACACCGCCGGGATGACGCCCGCACCGGGTGGATCAGCGGCCTGGACGAGGAGCAGGGCACGTACCACCCCACGGCCGGGGGGCTCCGGATCGGCAAGCCGCTGCCGGAACGGCGACCGGGACAGCCGTCCGACGCGCGTCTGGAGTGGGAGCAGGACGGCCAGTACTACCACTACCTGACCCGGTGGATGCACGCCCTGGCCCGCATGAGCGCAATCACCAACGAGCCGATCTACCACCGGTGGGCGGTGGAGCTGGCGCTGGCGGCGCATCGCGGGTTCGTCCGCGGAGCGAGCGGCGGCCCACGGCAGATGTGCTGGAAGATGAGCGTGGATCTGTCCCGCCCCCTGGTGCGCTCCATGGGGCATCACGATCCGCTGGACGGCTTGATGACCCTGGCGTCTCTCAGGGCGACGGCCTCGTCCGCCGCGGGCGCCCAGGGCGACGGGGCCGGGAGCCCCGGGGAGCTGGACGCCGCCATACGCGACCTGGCGGAGATCTGTCGCGGGCGGGACTGGGTCACCGACGACGCGCTGGGTATCGGCGCGATCCTCGACGCCGCGCATCGCGCGCGGATGCTGGCCGAGACCGGTGGGGTCTCTTTCGGAGAGGAGAGCGAGCTCCCCGAGTCAGTCGCCTCCGAAGCGCTCCTCCACGACGCCGCGCTCAGCTTGGACGCCTGGGTGCGCGCCCGTCCGCCTGGGGTGCCGGACCATTACCGGCTTCCGTTCCGGGAGATCGGACTGGCCCTCGGTCTGGTGGCGGTGGACGGGGCGGACGATGCGGCGCCGCCGGACATCGTTCGGC
>Ga0315535_1000378_pt1 | contig 31382 bp, 30 predicted proteins | sample SalMarSW160220MG_2_FD_203092 | JGI IMG/M metagenome (GOLD analysis project Ga0315535, IMG submission 203092) | Salt marsh sediment microbial communities from the Plum Island Ecosystem LTER, Massachusetts, United States - Salt Marsh Sediment SW1602-20 ... | reverse complement strand
GCAGGAAAGACGTGGATCGCGTCACAGGCGATTCTTGAGTGCCTGAACAGCAATAAAAGGGTGTGGTATGCATCCCCGCTCAAGGCCCTTTCCAATTCCATTTACACTGAATTCTGCCGGACTTTCGGCGGCGTCTCTTGCGGGATCTTGACGGGAGACCGGAAAGAGAACCCGGACGCTCGCGTTATTGTCGGTACCACGGAGATCCTCAGGAACCAGCTCTACGACGTAATGCACCAGGGCAGTACCCTTGAGGCAGACCTTGTTATACTTGACGAAGCACATTACCTGAGTGACCCGGACCGTGGAGTGGTGTGGGAGGAGATCCTCATCTATCTGCCGCCAAGGGTCAGACTTCTCCTCCTGTCAGCGACCATATCCAACGCCGATGAAATTTGTGCGTGGCTGAGTGCGGTACGTGGAACTCGCATAGAGGTTGTGCGCGCAGGAGAGAGGCCGGTGCCCCTGGAGTTCCTTTTTCTTTTTCCCGACGGTCTGATATCGCCCCTGGCGGGAAGAAAGGGATTAGTCCCAAAGATCCGGAAATACATGGACAGGCCGCGACGAAGAGGGTTGAGAGGATCTGCAAAAATGGAGTACGGCCGTATCATTGAAATCTTGCGGCAGTTTGATCTGTTGCCCGCAATTTTCTTTCTCAAGTCGCGCGCCGATTGTGATAAGGCATTGCTGACCTGCCCTCCGGTGGAAGGCGCTGCCGACCTGAGAAAGCAACTCAGTGGCGTGGGAAGGTCATTCCTGGAAACCTTTCCACACCTCAAGGGGCACCGTCAGTTGAACAGGCTGCTGACATCCAGGGTGGCATCCCACCATGGGGGACAGCTTCCCTACTGGAAGGTCCTTGTCGAAAAAGTCATGGGCATGGGATTCCTGGAGGCCATTTTTTCAACTTCTACGGTGGCGGCCGGAGTCAATTTCCCTGCCAGGACAGTAGTCCTGGTCCAGAGCGATCGATACAACGGACGGGAATTCAGTGATCTGACATCCACGGAACTGCACCAGATGATCGGCAGGGCCGGCAGGAGAGGAAAAGACCACATCGGCTTCGTGCTGATTGTCCCGGGACGTCATCAGGACCCTCAATTGATTCATGAACTCAGCGATTCGTCCCCTGAACCCATAGAAAGCCAGATCCACATCAACTTTTCCATGACACTGAACCTGCTGCTCTCACATCGCCCGGCGGAGGTGAAGGAACTGCTCGCCCGCTCTTTCGCTGCGTTTCAGAGAAAGAGATTCAGGAGTAATGTTTTCGGCATGCGGGATGTGCGGGGAGACGATCTGTGGCAAAGCTTTCTACATCATATGCAATTCCTCCGGCAAACCGGTTTCGTTGAAGGAAATGGGAATCTGACGGCCGACGGCTACTGGGCATCAAAGCTCAGGCTCGATCAACCGCTGCTTATCGCTGAAGCAATCAGATCTGGAGGATTGTCCGGCAAAAACCCCCGGCTGCTCGCGGGAGGACTTGCGCCGTTTGTGTGGGACAGGACCCAGGAGGTGGTGTTGCACGCAGATGAGCAGCATGACTGGGGTGAAATGGAAGCGTTTTTTGATGGGGTGCTTTCGAGCATTGATACCCTGAGGAAAAAAAAGACCCGGGCAGGATTCGAAAGCCCGGTGATTTCTTTCTGGCCAGCAGTTGCGCTGTATATGTGGACAAAGGGCATTCCCTGGGAAGAACTACTTTCTATCGTGCCTATTGACGAAGGCGATATGGCATCTCTCATCATGAGGACCGCTGACCATTTGCGCCAGGTGGCAAATCTTGTCGACACGCACCCTGATCTGGCCGAATGCGCCCGGAACGCCATCGAACGAGTGCTGAGAGAGCCCGTCTATCTCTTGTAGAGAAAGCTGATGGAAGAAAATGAAATCAAGGTGCGGGCATATTCCGGATACAAGGGTAATGAAAGACCCCTCCGTTTCAATCTGGAAGGGAAGGAATTGGTGGTGGCCGATATTCTGGACAGATGGTACGGAGAGAGGCATGACTATTTCAAGGTGCTTGCAGATGGCGCAGGAACCTATCTGCTCAAGTGGGACAGGGAGACGGATACCTGGTATGGGAAGAGAAAGCCCAAATGACAAAATCCAAATGCCAAATCAAATCCAAAATCCCAATGTCAACACTTTCAAAAAAGGTTCGACCTTTCCCCCGTACCGTCAGGCATTCTCACCAGTAGTCTGCGTTTCAATAAGAGGATAACTTGGTGGGTAGGCTTTTGGCATTTGTCATTTGACATTTCTTTGGCATTTGAGCTTTGACATTTGTCATTCTCCTTGTTTCCTTGCTCATTCAGAACTCTCTGGGTTTGGGAAAAGTCGAGAGGCGAGCACTAATCAAAGATCGGTGCTGTAGACCCACTGGTAATTGATGGGCCTGGCATGGAGTGCCGAGGCCTTGGGGTGGAGGTATTCAAACCAGATTTTCAACCAGTTATACGCAGGCCAGAGCCTTCTCAATCTGCCGTCCTCAGGAGGTTTTGAGTACGGGGTATAGGTATAACAAGCCTCCGAAATACCCACGTAAAAATCCCCCGCCGGATAGACATATTGGGAGATGAAGGCCTCAGGAGTCATGGACTCCCGGGCCGCAAGCGCATTTATCTCTTTTTCACTGAGTTTGACGAGAAAGAATTTGGACACTCCCCTCTCTGAATACTTGTACATTGCACGCGATTCTGAACTGGAAACAAACACGGTAGAAACGTAACCCAGTTTCCTTAAGAGCTGGGCTGCGATCAACCCCGCCGTTCGTCTGCCGCCCACGCTATGATGGCACCCGTAATACTCAAAAAGCTTGTTCTGTAGAATTCGCGCTTTCTTATCCCCGTCTTCATAGAGATTGTTCTGGATGTATTTGAGCCATTTCGCCAGGTCTTCAGCCGCATCGGCAATGGGCCAGTCTATTTTCACGTGAAAGTGGGTCAGGCTGTACCTGTTTCTCTTCTTCAGGGTGGGATCCTGCTGAATGAGTAACGCGTAGTCAACATCCAGGAGATCTTCCATGAAATCCAGAAAGCGGGGACTGTCAAAATAGCGTAGATTCCGGTTGAACCGATCATAAAGAGAAAAATTGGCCAGGTATTCAATATTGTTTTTGACTACCTTGTTCTCCGGGAAAAACCGGATGTAATTCTTCAGTTCCGGAGAGATCACATCTTCGTAAAAAATGACGATAAAGGTGTTAAAAAGGTCCGATTCCTTTTCCATCTTCTTTGATTTTGGCCGCAACTCACTTTTCTCGAGAAAACTGTAATCCTCACCGGCCTCCTGATAGCTATAGAAGGAGTCAACCAGCGATATTTTCCCAAGGCGGCGTTCCAGTTCGTCCCTCAGGATTTCATAGAGAGAGCGCCTCAATCGTTCGTAATAGTGCAACTGTTCCCGGAATTTCCACATGAGAGAGGCCGATTCTTTTGGGGGTTGAAGAGAAATTCTGTAAAAATTCTACAAGGATAGATAGTAAAAAAATACTGGAAAGTCAACAAAAAACAAAACCCGAAGAGACGATAAAACTCTGGTACAGGATTATTGCTTCAGTCCAAAGCATTTGGGCCTTGACAAAAGAAACACCTTTTATATACTAAACTTTTTATTTCGTGTGGTTATGCCATCACCTGCTGAGGGAGTGCCTCGCTCGCATAAAGCCAGTACGTTTGATTCGGTTCCTTGGCGGTGAGGCGGTAAGCAGTGTATGAAAATCGATCTCCGAAGCGTTTTGCACGGCGCCCGGGAATTTCAATTCCCGGTGCCCCCGGGTTGGTGGGAGGAGAATTGCCGTGACGATTCCGCCATCAAGCTTGCGGTCCCGATGGATGTCACCATTCTGGTTTCCAGTGCCGGCAACAAGTATATACTGGACGGGCGCCTGAAAGGAGATATTGTTCTTCGCTGCGACCGCTGCCTCGAATCTTACGAATACCACTTGGTCACCGGTTTTCGCCTCGCTTTGGTTGCCAGGCAGGGAGAGGACGGCCAACCGGAAGTGGAGCTTTTTCGTGAGGACCTTGAGGAAGGTCTGGTTGAGGACCTCATCATCGATCTGGCAGAAATTACCCGTGAACAGGTCTTCCTTGCATTACCCATGAAAAGCCTCTGCCGGGAGGATTGTGCCGGGCTCTGCCCCGTCTGCGGGACTAATTTAAATAAAGGGACCTGCCGGTGCAGTCGTGTGGCCGGCCATCCCGGGTTCTCCAAGTTGAAGGAACTTGATGACTTACCGCTTCAGCATTCCGGTGTGCCGGGTTCAACGGTGAAGCGGGAGGGAGAGAGGAGAACCGGAAAGAAGTGAACTGCGAACCATAAAAGAAATACTACTTGAAATAAGGAGCTGAAAGGAAGTTATGGCTGTACCCAAGAAGAGAAAATCAAAAGCAAAACGTGATTCTCGCCGCTCGCATGATCGTGCAAATCTGCCTCGTTTATCCACGTGTCCCCAGTGTCATGAGCCGGTCTTACCGCATCATGTTTGTCCGGAGTGTGGGACGTACCGGGGCAGGACCATTCTGAAAACAGAAGAGGAATAGAATGGAAATTGCCGTGGACGCCATGGGCGGGGATGGAGCCCCTGACGTGGAGGTTCAAGGCGCCCTGGAGGCGGTTCGGGAACTGGGAGTCAAAATCAGACTCGTCGGAAACAAAGAATTACTTGAAAAGGTTTTGGGTTCCCACAAGAACGAGAAGAGCTTGACCATTCATCACTGTGATGAATGGGTCCGGATGGATGAGGCCCCCTTAAAGGCAGTGAGAAAGAAAAAGGATGCCTCTATTCGCGTGGCCTTCGACCTCGCAAAGAAAAAAGAGGTTGCCGCTGTCGTGAGCGCTGGAAACTCAGGCGCAACAATGGCAGCAGGCGTTTTAGCACTTGGCCGGATGGAAGGGGCCGAGAGGCCGGCTATCGCAAGCGTTTTCCCGGGGAAAAGAGGACCGGTCGTTCTGATTGATGTGGGGGCGAATGTAGACTGCCGGCCAAGACACCTGTTCCAGTTTGGGATCATGGCCCACGCGTTTGCGAGCGTTTGCCTTGGGGTGAAAGATCCGAAGATAGGTTTGCTCAGCATTGGCGAAGAAGGGAGTAAAGGCAACGAGCAGGTCAGGTTGACGCACCAGCTCTTTGAGTCGAGCAATCTCAATTTCTCGGGGAATGTCGAAGGTCGGGACATTTTTGCCGGAGAGGTGGACATTATCGTCTGTGATGGTTTCGTGGGAAATGTGGCGCTGAAACTAACCGAGGGCATGGCGGAAACCTTCGCCATGATGCTGCAACAGGAAATGACGAGATCACTTGCCGGAAAAGCCGCATTACTCCTGGGGCGGCGGTCTCTGATGCGGTGGGCAGGGAAGCTCGATTACGCCGAATACGGCGGTGCACCTCTTCTGGGAGTGAACGGGGTGGGAATCATTTGTCACGGCAGTTCTCCGCCAAAAGCCATCAAGAATGCCATAAAACTGGCGGCCCGGTACGCAGAAAACGATACACTGGAGAAGATGGCGACTTTGCTGCAGAAAAATTAAGGAAGAGTAATTGCCGACCTCCGATTCAACCGGTGCATTGAAGGAAGAAAATCGAATGGAAGAGCGTGGAAAAAGAGTTGTAGTAATCACGGGCGGGTCCCGTGGCATCGGGAGAGCTATCGGTCTCAGGTTTGTCGATGAGAACCCGAAGGTCATCATCGTCCACTACGATCCGGATGAAAATGCCTCTGACGAAACACTGGCCTTGTTGAGAAAAGAAGGGGTGGAGGCGGTCAGTCACAAACTGGATGTCTCCTCCTGGGGGGATGTCGATACATTTTTCAAGGACGTGCTTGAGCAATATGGAAAGGTGGATGTCCTTGTGAATAACGCGGGTATCACCCGAGACACACTTTTGATGCGCATGAATGAGAAAGACTGGGATGCGGTGATCCAGGTGAACCTGAAAAGTGTCTTTAATTGTACCCAGGCTGTTATTCGGGCCATGATGAAAGAGAGGTATGGGCGCATCGTGAATATCTCCAGCGTGGTCGGGCAGATCGGAAACCTGGGGCAGACCAACTACGCTGCATCCAAGGCCGGGATCATGGGATTTACCAAGAGCGTGGCAAAGGAAGCGGCCCCGCGCGGGATTACCGTGAATGCTGTGGCGCCGGGATTTATCGATACGGAAATGACCGCCGTTCTCCCGGAGAAAGTGCGGGAGATGTTCATTCGGCAGATACCCCTGGGGAAGATGGGATCGCCGGAAGATGTGGCTGAGACGGTTTACTGGTTGTGCTCTCGGGCCGCCGGGTATATAACAGGCCAAGTAATACATGTGAACGGGGGAATGTACATGTGATCGGACCGGAGTTTAGGTTCAGCAACACCCATTTTCTGAAAACTATTGAGGAGGAATTGGAGTATGTCAGCTGTCGAAGAGAAAGTAAAAAAGATTATCTGTGAGCAATTGAATGTTTCCGAAAGTGATGTTGTTCCTGAGGCATCCTTCGTGGATGATCTGGGAGCCGATTCGTTGGACCAGGTTGAGCTGATCATGGCCATGGAAGAAGAGTTCGATGTTTCCATACCGGATGAGGACGCCGAAAAGATCGGTACGGTACAGGATGCTATCAGCTATATTGAAAAAGCCATTGCAACCTGATCCTGATGGGGCAGTAGAGACCGAATAATTTCAAAGAAACAACAGGAGCAGGGAATGGCCAGAAGGGTTGTGGTGACAGGCCTCGGAGCGGTGTCTCCTCTGGGGACCGGGGTAGATAAGAATTGGGAGGCCTTATGTTCCGGGAAGTCGGGGATCGGCAGGATTGCCAAATTCGATCCTTCTCCCTTTTCTTCCCAGATCGCCGGAGAGGTCTTGGATTTCAATTCAGAGGATTTTCTGGACAAGCAGCAGGTTCGCCGGTTCGATATTTTTATCCACTACGCGATAGCTTCAGCCCGGATGGCTATGGAAGACTCCGGGTTGAGGATTGATGAATCGAACGGACACCGGGTTGGGTGCATCACCGGTTCGGGTCTGGGGGGGCTCTCCATGCTCGAGCATTTTCACCAGGTGCTGTTGGAGCGTGGACCCCGGAAAATAAGCCCCTTTTTCATTCCCGGCATAATCGCGAATATGGCTCCCGGACAGATTGCGATCGAATTTGGTGCCAAGGGGCCGAATCTCTCCATTGAAACGGCCTGTGCGGCGAGCTCTCATGCCGTTGGTGAATCCTTTCGGATGATCAGAGAGGGTCTTGCGGATGCCATGATCACCGGGGGAGCTGAGGCGGTAGTTACTCCCCTGGCCCTCGGAGGATTCTGCTCCATGCGGGCCCTTTCCACACGAAACGACGAGCCCGAGAAGGCCTCCCGGCCTTTTGATCTGGACAGGGATGGTTTCGTTATGGGTGAAGGAGCGGGGATATTGATCCTGGAAGGACTTGACCATGCCCTTGAACGGGGGGCGTCCGTTTATGCCGAACTTGTCGGCTATGGAATGAGCGGGGACGCCTATCATGTGTCGGCGCCGCATCCCGAGGGAGAAGGGGCCATCGCCTGTATGAAGCTGGCCCTTGAGTATGCCGGTATTGGACCCGAAGAGGTTGATTACATCAACGCGCACGGGACTTCCACAAAGCTGAATGATCTTTCGGAGAACAAAGCCATAAAGGTCGTATTCGGCGATCACGCCTACAAGCTTGCAATCAGCTCAACGAAATCAATGACCGGCCATCTGCTGGGCGGAGCAGGGGGGCTTGAGGCGATTTATACGGTCCTCACTTTGAAACATGGAATCATTCCACCGACCATCAATTACGAAACACCGGACCCGGAGTGCGACCTGGATTATGTCCCGAATGTTGCCAGAAAAGCCGACCCAAAGACTGCGATGACCAATTCCTTCGGATTCGGCGGCACCAATGCATCGCTCATATTCAAGACCTTTCATGAATGATCCGGGTGATCTTCGGCGGTCCGGACGGCCTCGGTCGTGATTCACGTCGCGGTATTTCACCTGATCGATGCGTTGGAGGGAAGGAGTTTTCATGAATATTATCATCGGCTCCGATCACGCGGGGTTTGATTTGAAGGAGGCCTGCAGGTCTTTTCTTGAGGGGCTGGCGGAATATCCGGTTCAAGATGCCGGGGTGTTCAGCCGTGATTCGTCTGATTATCCGGATATAGCCCACGAGGTGTCGAGAGCAGTTTCAAGCGGAGAATTCAGCAGGGGCATATTGATCTGCGGAACAGGCATGGGTATGAGTATTGCGGCCAATCGCCACAAAGGCGTTCGGGCCGCTCTCTGCCATAATCTGTATACTGCGAGACTGGGCAGGGCCCATAATGACGCCAATCTCCTGTGCATGGGTGGGCGTGTTATCGGTGTCGGCATAGGCTTGGAGATGGTCGAACTCTTCCTGAAGACCCCGTTCGAAGGTGGACGGCATCAGCGCCGCATAGATCTGATTGAGGGATAGGAATTGAAAGAGGGAGTTTTGAACATATCGGATCGGGAGGTATGCGAAGCAATCCGTGGAGAACTGAGACGCGAGCAGGAAAGTCTCGTGATGATCGCTTCTGAGAATTATGCCAGCCTCGACGTGATGCAGACGCAGGCCACCGTGCTGACGAACAAGTACGCGGAAGGGTATCCCGGGTCCAGGTATTATGGCGGGTGCGATTATGCGGATACGGTGGAGAGGGTGGCCATTGAACGATTGAAAAGACTCTTTCACGCCCCGTACGCGAACGTGCAGCCCCACTCCGGGTCCCAGGCCAACATGGCGGTCTATCTCGCGTTCCTGAATCCTGGAGACCGAATCCTGGGCATGGACCTTTCCCACGGGGGCCATCTGACTCACGGAAGCCCGGTGAGTTTTTCGGGAAAGCTTTTTGAAGCATTTTCCTACGGGGTGTCACGACAAACTCAGAGAATTGATTATGACCAGGTGAGAGACCTGGCAAAAGAGCACAAGCCGAGGCTGATCATTGCCGGGGCCAGTGCTTACCCGAGAATGATCGATTTCCACGCGTTTCGAACGATTGCCCGTGAAATTGATGCCCATTTGATGGTGGACATGGCACATATCGCCGGCCTCGTTGCGGCGGGGCTTCATCCTTCACCGGTGGAAGAGGCTGATTTTGTCACGTCGACGACCCATAAAACGTTGCGGGGCCCCCGCGGCGGGATCTTGCTGGCGAAAGAACAATATGGAGAGCGGCTGGATAGAGCTGTTTTTCCGGGCATACAGGGTGGCCCGCTCATGCATGTTATTGCCGCCAAGGCTGTCGCCTTCGGAGAGGCGCTCACGCCCCAGTTTACAGAATACCAAAAAAGAGTGGTTCGCAATGCCAGGACCCTTGCCGGGGAACTGAACGGACTTGGATTCGATCTGGTTTCGGGCGGAACGGAAAACCACCTGCTGCTGGTTGACTTGAGCCGGAGAAGCATGACCGGTGCTGAGGCTGAGCGCATTCTGGGAGAGGTGCGGATCGTTGTGAACAAGAATACGATCCCGTTTGACACGAAAGGGCCGAAAGTCACCAGCGGTATCAGGCTGGGAACACCCGCTCTCAGCACCAGGGGCATGGGCGTGCCGGAGATGAAAACCATTGCAGGCCTGATCAAGAAGGTCCTGGATAATCCGACCTCGCAAAATGTACTGGAGAACGCCCGAAAAGTTGTATCCGAACTCTGTGGCACATATCCCATCTACGGCGAAATCGGCTTGGAGACATAATTGGAGCGACCTTCCTGGGACGACTACTTTATGACCATCACAAAGGTGGTCGCCACGAGATCCACCTGTTTGCGAAGACACGTCGGCGCTATTCTCGTTAAGGACAAAAGGATACTGGCAACCGGATATAACGGGGCTCCTGCCGGTCTGAGGCATTGCGGCGAGGTAGGTTGTCTGAGGCAGGACGCATCTATCCCGTCCGGGACGCGACACGAATTGTGCAGGGGACTCCACGCGGAGCAGAATGCTATTATTCAGGCCGCCAATCATGGAATATCCATCCGCGGGTCAACACTCTACTGCACCAATAAACCGTGCGTGATTTGCTCGAAAATGATTATCAATGCCGGGATCACGCAAGTGCACTATGAGGAAGGCTACGACGATCCCTTGGCCGACCAGATGCTGGCGGAAGCTTCTATAGATATGGTGAGGTTTCATCCATGAAGTGCCCGTATTGCGGTGAAATCAACAACAAGGTGATTGATTCCAGGTTGAGCAAGGACGGCAGGACCATACGGCGGCGCCGGGAATGTATCGAATGCGGGAGGCGTTTTACCACATACGAAAAGCTTGAGGATGTCCTTCCGATGGTCGTGAAAAAGGACGGGAGGCGGGAGCCGTTCAACCGGGAAAAGATAATTGCCGGGATCCGCAAGGCCTGTCAAAAACGACCCATCAGCGTCACGAAAATTGAGGAATTCGTGGACAGTCTTGAATTGTACTTCCAGGATCTGGGGAAAAAAGAGATCGACTGTTCGGAAATAGGCGAGAGAGTCATCCAGAAACTCAGGGAATGGGATGAAGTGGCGTATGTTCGGTTCGCCTCGGTATACAGGCAATTCAAGGATATCAAGGAATTCATGGCCGAGCTGGAAGAGATCCTCGAAGCGAGAAAAGAGGCGGGACATTGAGAGGGAGAGGTACGGCATAGCTGGATGACCATGGTAGGGTATTTTCGTCCCCTGTGATTCTTGTAATCGTAGTAATGCCAAATGACAAAATCCAAATGTCAAATGAATAACCAATGACAAATGTCATCTTAGGCAAATATCGTTCTTTGGCCTGTAACCCGGATAAATAGGAAATTTCCTGGCGCTTTTGTGCACCAGGATTTTGACAATGATTTGACATTTGGATTTTGTCATTTGGCATTCGATGCGGGGGTTTTTCGGCAAAACGAGGCTCACTATGCCCTGGTGTTTCGCTGAAAATATCTATATCCTATAATGTTTCAGCACAATGTTGATATTCGGTTCATGAGAGAGGCCATCCGCCTGGCAAGGAAAGGATCGGGACGAACGTCTCCCAATCCTGCCGTAGGGGCGGTCATTGTGAGAGATGGAAATGTTCTTTCGAAGGGATATCACCGGAGAGCAGGGGCGCCCCATGCGGAAATAGAGGCCCTGAAGAGACTGGGAGGAAACGCCCCGGGCGCGGCCATGTACGTGACCCTTGAGCCGTGCAATCATTTTGGACGAACGCCGCCCTGCACGGAGGCGATACTCGCGAGTGGTATAAAAAGAGTGGTGATCGGGATGAGGGATCCCAACCCCGGGGTGAGAGGCGGTGGGGCGGCATTCCTGGCCGAACACCATATCCAGGTGGAGTTCGGCGTGCTCGAGGCCGAGTGCCGTGAACTGAACGAGGACTTCGTGAAGTATGTCTCGTCAGGAAGACCGTTTGTGATGGTGAAATCGGCCCAGACACTGGACGGCTGGACCGCCACTTCCGGTGGAGATTCAAGATGGATTACCAATGAACGATCCAGGGAGTACGTTCATCAACTGAGGAATCGCGTTGACGCCGTTATGGTGGGGATCGGGACCATCCTTGCCGATGATCCCCGATTGACCTGCCGGCCGAAGCATGGTAAAGGAAAGGACCCCTTGAGGATAGTTGTGGACACCCATTTAAGAACGCCGGCCCAGGCGCGTATCATAAAGCAGGAATCCTCTACGGGCACGATGTGGGTGGTCGGTTCCGGGATGAATAAAGGCGTCGTCCGCGATTTTGAGAAGGGGAAAAATACCGTGGTCAACTGCCCCACAAGGCAAGGCAGAATTGACATGGAATCCCTGCTGGATATACTGGGAGAGAAAATGATCACCAGCCTTCTCGTGGAAGGAGGAGCGGGCATTATCGGGTCCCTCTTGCGAGGAAGGCTTGTGGACAAATTTTACATCTTCAAAGCGCCCAGGCTGCTCGGCGGTGGAGATGGGGTACCCATGGCCTCGGGACCGGGCCCGCGGATGATGAAAGAGAGTGTGTTCCTCAAGGATATCCGCGTGAAGCGTTTCGGCGATGATATCCTCGTGGTGGGATACCCCGATTATGCCGCTGCATCGTGAAATCTATCAGCTCTGGAAGGATAGAGAAGGGCTCTCCGGATCATGTTTACCGGTTTGATTGAAGGGAAAGGAAAGGTCAAGTCGATCCAGCGGGGCGGGGGCGACATGAGGATAGCCATCGCCCCCCTGTTCTCTATGGGTGGCTGCTCCCTGGGGGAGAGCATCTCGGTAAACGGGGTCTGCCTGACCGTGACGGCGATCGGACCTGACGGTTTCAGCGTGGATGTGTCCGGTGAGACCCTTTCCAGGAGCACATTGGCTTTTCTGAAAGAAAGGGAAGAGGTAAATCTCGAAAGGGCGCTCCGCCTGTCTGACCGCCTCGGGGGACACCTGGTGGCGGGTCACGTGGACGGCACGGGAAAGATTGTCAGGAAGGAGCAGAGAGACAGGTCCTGGTTCCTGAGAGTGCAGATGGAAAAGAAGCTTTTTCGGTACATCATTGAAAAGGGTTCCATAGCCGTGGATGGTATCAGCCTCACCGTCAATCAATGCGGGGAGACGTTTTTTGAAGTGAATATCATTCCGGAGACCGCGAGGGAAACGACTATTCTCAATAAGCACACGGGAGACCCGGTCAATATTGAGGTTGATTTGATCGGAAAGTATGTGGAAAAATTTTTCCAAGACAAGCGATCTCCTGCACCCGGAGAGGCATCCTCCGGTATAACGGGGGAGATGCTTACAAAATACGGATTTGGCGAATAAGATGCTAATGGCAAAGATAGAAGAAGTCCTGGAGGATATGAGACAGGGTAAGATGGTTATCCTGATCGATGATGAAGATCGGGAAAATGAGGGCGATCTTACCATTGCGGCAGAGAAAGTGACCCCGGAAGTCATCAATTTTATGGCACGATTCGGGAGAGGACTGATCTGCCTGGCACTGCACCCGGAAATTGTAGAAAGACTGCAGCTTCCCTTGATGGTGTATGACAATCGCTCAACATTCAAAACGGCTTTCACCGTTTCCATTGAGGCGCGATCGGGGGTGACCACCGGCATATCAGCGGCCGACAGGGCCCATACCATACTAACGGCTGTGCGGGATGATTCCCGGCCCGAAGATCTGGTCCAGCCCGGGCATATTTTTCCCCTCAGGGCCCGGAGGGGCGGTGTCCTCTTCAGGACAGGCCAGACAGAAGGGTCTGTGGATCTTGCCGGGCTCGCCGGCCTGAAGCCTGCGGCGGTGATCTGCGAGATCATGAAAGATGATGGCACAATGGCAAGGTTGCCGGATCTGGAGGTATTTGCACGGGAACACGACATGAAGATTGCCACGGTGGCAGATATCATCGAATACCGCATGCGAACTGAATCCTTTGTCCACAAGGCTGCCGAGACGATGTTGCCCACCCCTTTCGGAGAGTTCAAGGCTATGGCTTTTGTCAATGATATCGATGAGTACGAACATCTCGCGCTGGTGAAGGGAGATATCAGCCCGGAAAAGGAGGTTCTGGTCCGTGTGCATTCTGAATGCCTGACCGGGGATGTTTTCGGTTCCTACCGTTGTGATTGTGGGGAGCAGCTTCAGAAGGCAATGGAGGTGATTCAGGAGAAGGGGCTGGGGGTCGTGCTCTACCTGATGCAGGAGGGCAGGGGGATCGGCTTGGCTAACAAGCTGAAAGCTTATGCGCTTCAGGACAAGGGGCTTGATACGGTTGAAGCCAATGAGGAATTGGGCTTTGCGCCTGATTTGAGAAACTATGGCGTCGGGGCGCAGATACTGGTGACCCTCGGAGTGAAAAAGATGCGCTTGCTGACCAATAATCCGAAGAAGCTTGTCGGACTTGAAGGATATGGACTCGAGGTAACAGGAAGGGTCCCCATTGAAATAGAACCGAGGACTGAGAATATGAGATATCTTTTGACCAAGTGCCAGAAGCTTGGACACCTGATGCACATCGTCGAAGAGAAGTAAGGGTTCAGACAGAGGGGCCAAAAAGGTGCAGTGAAGTAACAGGCATTTATGGATGGAAACCAGATGGGAAATGAGCAGGGAGGAACCGAACATGCCGCGGGTTCTTGAAGGGAAGTTGTCAGCAGCCGGGCTGCGTTTTGCAGTGATCGTGAGTCGGTTTAATGATTTTATCAGTTCCAGACTTGCAGATGGGGCGATGGATGCCCTCGTCCGGCATGGCGCTGATGAGAAAGAGATTACCCTGTTGAAGGTGCCCGGAGCCTTTGAAATACCCCTCGTCGCAAAAAAGATCGCGAAGAGCGGGAAGTATGACGCCGTTGTCTGTCTCGGGGCGGTGATCAGGGGTGCCACTCCTCATTTTGAATATGTGGCAGCCGAGGTTTCCAAGGGAATCGCTGCGGTAGCCCTGGAAAGCAACATCCCTGTAACGTTTGGCGTCCTGACCACGGATAACCTGGAACAGGCCATTGAACGTGCCGGGTCCAAGGCGGGCAACAAGGGCTATGAAGCTGCCGTGGCCGCCATGGAAATGGCAAATCTTTTTCGAGAGTTGGCCTGAACCGCGAACATGGTCCATCCACCGCGGTTTCTTCCGCCCGGGTAACTGGCATGGGGAGTCGTAGAAAGGCACGCGAATTGGCGATCCAGGTCCTATTTTGCCTGGAATTTCTCCAGGAAGAAGTATCCACGGCCTTTGATCTCGTGTGCGACAACTTTTTTGGAAAGAAATCCGGTCGTGCCTTTGCCCGGGATCTCGTGCTCGGGACCTGTGAGAAAAAGGAGGAAATAGACTGCATGATCAGGCGGTCGTCCAGGAACTGGCGGCTGGAGAGGATGTCCCGGCTTGACCGGTCGATCCTGCGTCTGGCGGTTTTTGAAATCCTCTATAGAGAAGACATTCCCCCAAAGGTATCAATCGATGAAGCGGTTGAACTTGGAAAACGATTCGGCAATGCCGAGTCCGGAAAGTTCATCAACGGAATCCTGGACGATATCTTCAACACATTGCGGGGAAGCGACGCCGCTCAATAACCTGCAAGGTCGAAAACGCTCTGTATTTCGAGGGCCCTAAGTGCTCTCGTTTCTCATGAGTCTGTTCCGGTTCTATTACGATGAAATTAGATTTACGCTTCGTGGAAGTCTCTCTGGAAGACCTTTGGTGTGAGGCCGTGGCGGCTTTGGTCTTCCAGGAACCCTTTGATTCCCAGGGCGCCATTTTTTCCCTCAACTCCCGCACGGGCGGATATCTTACTTTTCTTGAGGAATCCGGGTTCTTCAAAGGTTCTCTCGGGAGCACGATTTTGCTGGCATCTGAAGGAAGGATCAAGGCTGACAAGATCCTTCTGAAAGGCCTCGGTCCGAAGGCGGATTGTTCTCCTGAGGTCTTTCTCAGATGTGTCGGAGAGCTTGGGCATTCTCTCGCAAAACTCAAGATCAGAGACATGGTTGTCTGGATTCCGCTTCCGCATGACGCCGGCACAGACCCGACCGCTTTCTATCGCGACGCCTGTATCACCCTGCTGCGTCCATATGAAGAAATCTACGGAGCGGAATCCGAGTGTTACCTCAAGACGGTCTTTTCTTTTCCACGTGCCTTGCAGGGCTCTCTTGAAGGCATCGCGGAGACCTTGAAAAGTACATTTGGTTACCTGGACTCTTGTTCAATCGTTGTTGTCTGAATGGAATGAGAGGACGTGGTAGAATGTTTGTTCACCGGTGCGGATGGGATGTTTCACCGCGACTACGAAAGACGCTGGCAGCGACAGGCAATTGAGAGGAAGGACTGGTAGAAGATGAAGTACCACCCCCAACAACTAGAAGAGAAATGGCAGGAAATCTGGGCGCAGGAAAAACTGTTTCAGACGTTCGAAGACCCGGACAGGGAAAAATATTATCTCCTGGAGATGTTCCCTTATCCTTCGGGAAAGATTCATATGGGCCACGTACGCAACTACACCATCGGGGATGTGGTCGCAAGATACATGAGGATGCGCGGAAAAAATGTTCTCCATCCCATGGGATGGGATGCCTTTGGCATGCCCGCGGAAAATGCGGCGATCGAGAATAAGACTCATCCGGCCAAATGGACCTATGACAACATCCGGGCCATGAAGACCCAGCTCAAGAGGATGGGATTCAGCTACGACTGGGAGCGTGAGCTGGCCACGTGCGATCCCGAATATTATCGATGGGAACAGCTCATTTTCCTCAAAATGTATGAAAAGGGGCTTGCATACAAGAAGCGAACGCATGTCAATTGGTGTGAAAAATGCCAGAGTGTCCTCGCGAATGAACAGGTGGAAAACGGTTGCTGCTGGCGTCATACCGATGAAGAAGTAGTCATCAGGGAGATGGACAGCTGGTTTCTGAAGATTACTGACTACGCTGAGGAAATCCTGGAGTATTGCGAGAAACTGCCGGGATGGCCTGACCGTGTGTTGACAATGCAGCGCAATTGGATAGGGAAGAGCATTGGGGCGATCATTCGATTCCCGGTCCCGCAATCGGAGCAGGTCATAGAGGTCTTTACTACCAGACAGGATACCCTTTACGGGGCCACGTTCCTTTGTTTCGCCCCTGAGCACCCCATGGTCCGCGACCTGGTAAAGGGATTGCCGCAAGAAAAAGAGGTCATCGCCTTTATTGAGAAAACCCTGAAGATGGACAGCTTCATACGGACCGCTGATTTTACGGTAAAAGAAGGCATGTTTACCGGAAGGTACTGCCTGAACCCCATGACAAATGAGCAGATCCCTATTTACGTCGCCAACTTCGTCCTTGCCGAGTACGGTACCGGGGCAATCATGGCGGTCCCGACACATGATCAGCGAGATTTCGAATTCGCGAAGAAGTATGATCTCCCCCTCAGGGTCGTAATCAGCCCCCCGGACCGCGAACTGGATGAAGACGATATGACCGAAGCCTACGTGGATGAGGGCATCCTGGTCAACAGCGGTCCGTTCAACGGTCAGCGAAATCTCGCCGCTCTTGACGAGATAGCGGGCTACCTGGAGTCAAAAGGGCTGGGCTACAAAACAGTGAATTACCGGCTCAGAGACTGGGGAATTTCCCGGCAGCGTTATTGGGGGGCTCCCATCCCAATTTTGTACTGTGACCGGTGCGGCACCGTTCCTGTTCCTGAAGAGGATCTGCCTGTGGTGCTTCCACTGGATCTTGATATGAGGCCGAACGGGGGGTCTCCTTTGCCTTTCGAGGCCTCTTTCTATAAGGCCGTTTGCCCCAAGTGTGGAGAAGAGGCGAGGAGGGAAACGGATACCATGGATACGTTTGTCGAATCCTCCTGGTATTTTGACCGTTATGCCTGCCCGGATTACGTAAATGGACCTCTGGACAGGAAAAGAGTAGACTACTGGATGCCGGTGGATCAGTATATCGGTGGTATAGAACACGCTATTCTTCATTTGCTCTACTCAAGATTTTACACGAGGGTTCTGAGGAATTTGGACTATCTGAACGTGCGTGAACCGTTCACCAATCTCCTTACCCAGGGGATGGTCTGCAAGGAGACCCAGGAGTGCCCCAGGCATGGGTACCTCTTTCCACAGGAAGTGGAAGACGGACGATGCTCTTTGTGCGGCACTCCGGTCGTTACCGGAAAGACCGTAAAGATGTCCAAGTCCAAGAAAAACGTCGTCGACCCCCAGGCGCTTATTGATACTTATGGAGCGGACACGGTGAGGATGTTCTGCTTGTTTGCGTCACCTCCTGAGAAGGACCTGGAGTGGAACGATCAGGGTGTAGAAGGGGCCTATCGATTTCTGAACCGTGTCTGGCGTCTCATCGCGGACAACCTGGAAGACATTAAGACAGCCAAAACATTTAAAGGAGGAGATGAGCTTTCTGAGGATCTCAGGAAGATTCATAGAAAGACCCACCAGACCATCAAGAAAGTAACCAGTGATATCGAGGATCGCTTCCATTTCAACACAGCCATTTCCGCGGTCATGGAGTTGGTGAACGAAGTCTATCAGTTTCTTGGGATTGAAAACAGAAGCAGGGATGCACGGGCTTTGTCCGTATTGCGGGAAGCAGTGGACGCGATTGTTGTCCTGCTTTCTCCAGTAGCGCCGCACATGACTGAAGAACTCTGGCAGATGCTGGGTCAAGAGGGGAGCATCCAAAAGGCCCAATGGCCCGCACATAGAGAAGAGGCGTTGAGCGTTGAGAGCAAGCTGGTGGTATTGCAGGTAAATGGAAAGGTGCGGAGCAGAATCGAGGTTCCCATTTCTTTCGGAGACGAGGAACTCAAGACAGCCGCCCTCGCAGATGACCGGGTGCAGCGCTTCATAGGTGAAAAGCGGCTCAAGAAAGTGATCGTGGTCAGGGGAAGACTGGTCAACATGGTCGTGTGAAAAAGGAATAGAAAATGAAGACGAGATCAAGAGGCTTCTATCGAAGTGTTCTCCCTTTCCTGGCATTTCTTGCCTTGGGCGGAGGTTCATGCTCCTACCATTTCCAGCAGACAGGAAAACCCGAGGGCCTGCAAATATCTAGTATTGCGGTGCCAATGGTGAAAAGCCCCGCCTCGACCTTGGGGTTCGAGGGAGATTTCACCCGAATTATCCGGGAGGAATTCATTGATCATTCAGGCCTGCCCGTGGTTTCAAAGGAGAGTGCCGATGCGGTTCTGGAGATTCAGATAACCCGCATCGGCAGCGATCCGCTCACCTATGACGTGAGACAGAACACCGTCCAGGGCCGGACGTTCAACTATGCGACTACCGGCAGCAGATGGCTATGGCTCAGAATGGATGCCCGGCTCATCGATCGCGCTTCCGGTCGCATACTCTGGGATCAAAAAGGCGTGACCGATAAGGCATCCTACTCCGTGAGCACAGACCCGCTTAAGACTCGCTACAACCAAACGCTGGCCGTGAAGACGATTGCCAGAAATCTGGCCAAGAGAGTATATGCCCAGACCATGGAAAGGTTTTGATGGCACGCGACATCCAGCCGGAAGCCGTTTTGCGGCACTTAAGAAAGGGCACTCTTCAAGCTGTCTATCTCTTTCACGGTGAAAGCCGTTTCAGGCTTGAAAAACTCCTCACGGAGATCCGGGACACCTTCGTCCCGGAGGCGGCGAAGGATTTGAATATAGAATTGTTTTACGGCGGTGAAACCGAAGGCTCATCGATACTGGATGCCGCCAGATCACTGCCTTTCATGTCTCCCAACCGGCTCGTCATCGTCCGGAGAACGGAGAGTTTTTCTCCATCAGCCCTTGAAAGCTTTGTCCCGTATCTCGAAAATCCCGTTCCGACCACCTGCCTGATTTTCGTTTCAGGAAAAACCAATTTCAAGACCAGGTTTTACAAGCGGATGAGAGAAGCGGGGTGGAGTGTTGCGTTCAACAGGCTCCCCGACAGGGAGGTTGTTCCCTGGCTGCGGACCACTGCCGGGGAAATGGGTATGGATATGGATGGGGAAGCCTGCGCTTACCTTTTCCAAATGGTCGGGAATCGTCTGCAGGACCTGTATTCGGAGCTGGAAAAACTCTCCCTGCGACACGGAAAGGGCCATGTCGGCAGGGAAGAGGTGAAGGAACTCGCCGTTTTCAGCCGCGCGTACACGGTGTTTGAACTGATGGACGAGGTTTCCTTCAGGCGGACTGAACCATCTCTCAGGGTCTTGAATCGATTTCTCGACGAAGATCGGAGCGGGGCGCTGAGGGTACTGGGCATGCTGAACAGACAGATCCGGCTGATCTCTCATACAAAAAAGATTTTGGAAGGGGGAGGGCAGGTCAAGGACTTGCCGATGAAAGTGGGTATTCCCGGGTTTCTGGGAAACAAGATTGCGCAACAGTCAAGAAAGTGGGAATTTGAGGAGATTGAGGATGCCTTGCATCTCCTGTATCGCTCGGATGGACTCCTCAAGAGGGGCTCATCCGAGCGTACGGTTCTTGAAAATATCGTGATATCGTTGTGCCTTTGAGAAGCGTTTCAAGAAATTTCAAGCTGATTAACCCGCCGTGCGAGGCGGGAGATCTTGCGGGCGGCGGTATTCTTGTGAATGACCCCTTTGGATGCTGTTTTCTGGATAGTGGAAACAGCCTTGGTAAATGCGCCCCGGGCTTCCTCTGGTGAATCTCCGTCTGCTGCTTTTTGGACCGCTTTGACGATGTTTTTGACCCTTGTTTTATAGCCCTTGTTTCTGAGCCTTCTCATTTCACTTTGCTTGGCCCTTTTGAGAGCTGATTTATGGTTTGCCAATTCAGAACCTCCAGGAATAAAATAATAATTTAATCTATTTCAATTGCGCCAATTCTGTCAAGGATTTTCGTGCCGAATTCTAAGAATATCAGATCTGAAGGGGAAAAGGTGAGCCGGGCCGCCGGTGTGGTGAGCGTCTTCACCTTTCTTAGCCGTGTGCTCGGTCTCATACGCGACATGGTCATTGCCTCTCTTTTCGGCTCCGGGTTAAGCGCTGATGCCTTCTTCGTCGCATTTCGAATCCCGAACCTGTTGCGGCGTCTTTTTGCCGAAGGGTCTCTCACCATAGCCTTTATCCCTGTTTTCACCGAATACCTGACGCGGAAAGGAAAGAATGACGCCTTTGAAATGGCCCGGATCGTGTTGACCATCCTTTCCCTGGCCCTGGCCGTTATTACGGTGCTTGGTGTCCTTTTTTCTCCGTGGATTGTGAGAGTTCAGGCCTTTGGGTTCGGTGGAAGCGGAATGAAGTATGATCTCACGGTCCTGCTCACCCGCATAACCTTTCCCTACATCCTGTTTATAAGTCTGGTCGCTTTTTTCATGGGAGTCCTCAATTCGCTCCGGCGTTTTGCGGCTCCGGCCGCTGCCCCGATTCTCCTTAATGTGGGCATCATAGGCGGCGCCTTCCTGCTGTCTCCCCACCTTTCCGAACCTATTGTTGGAGTGGCGCTGGGTGTCTTTATCGGGGGACTGCTGCAGGTGGCCCTGCAGATCCCATGGATCATGAAATCAGGCATGCGGCTGTTGCCGTCGTGGATGCCCGATCACCCGGCTGTGAGACGGATCGGCCGCCTGATGCTCCCGGCGGTTTTCGGCTCGGCGGTATACCAGTTTAACGGGTTTATCGGGACCTTGCTCGCTTCCTTCCTCCCCGAAGGAAGCATATCGTGGCTCTACTATGCGGATCGGATAGTTCAATTTCCTTTGGGCGTGTTCGCCATAGCAATCAGTACGGCGGTTCTCCCTTCTCTTTCGGGACATGCCGCTGAAAAAAATCTTGATGAGTTCAACAGGACCTTGTCCCATGCCCTGCGGCTCGTCTTCTTTGTCACCATCCCGGCAACTGTGGGACTGGTTGTCCTTGGCAGACAAATTATTTCAATTCTCCTTCAGCGAGGGCAGTTCAGCGCCTATGCCACGCTCATGACAGATCAGGCCCTTTTTTACTATACCCTGGGCCTTTGGGCATTTTCCGGCATACGGATTCTTGTTTCCGGTTTCTATGCCCTCCAGGACACGAAGACGCCGGTCAAGGTGGCCATCGTGGCCGTAGTTGCGAACATTGCGCTGAGCCTGATGCTGATGGGTCCCCTGAGACATGGGGGACTCGCTCTGGCTTTGTCCGTAGCCTCCAGCGTGCAATTCTGCCTCCTTGCCGTCCTGCTTTTTCGGCGCGTCAAGACCCTGGTTATCGGGCCCCTTCTCGTGTCGGCAGCAAGAAGTGGAATTGCATCTCTGGTTATGGGCCTGACCTTACTCTGTGCAAAAAGATGGGGGCTGGTTTTTGGCCCTCAGTCAAGGTTTCTGCACAATATTCTTTGTCTGTCAGCACTGATCGTTCTGGGGACGGGCAGCTATCTCGTATCTGTCTGGTTTATGCGAGCGGAGGAATTAAAGTCGCTCGCCGGCATGTTCGGGCTCTCCGTGAAGGAAAGGTTGAATGCTGAATAATGATAAGATTGAATCCCTTCAAACCGAGGATAATCGCTGTCGTTTGGGTTCGAATTGAACACAAAGATGAGCAGAAGACTCGCTTCCATAGACCTCGGCACCCATACGGCACGATTGCTCATAGCGGAATGGGATGAGGCCTCTCACAGTATTCTGCACATGGCGAGACATCGGTCGTATGTCCATCTAGGGAGTGATTTCCATAGCGGAAAGGGGGGATCCTTTCAGCGGATGCGGTACGTCGTGTGTTGGACGTCCTCCGTGCATTTGAGCGGTCTATTCATGCGTACCGGGTGGAGATGACTGTCGCTGTTGCTACCGGAGTTGTGAGACAGGCGGAAAACAGAGAGGAATTTCTCCGGTTGTTGAGAGAGGGAACGGGTATTGGGATCAGGGCAATCACCGGCGAAGAAGAGGCGCGACTCAGTGCTGTTGCAGTTCACCATGCTCTCCACATGGAAAGGAAGCCTCGCCTGATAGTGGACCTGGGTGGCGGCAGTACGGAATTTGTGCTTGCGAATTGCGGGGAATGTTGGAGCCGTTCTCTACCTGTAGGGGCATCCATACTCACGGAGGAGTACTTGAAGACAGACCCGCCAAAAGGCTCAGATATCGACGCTCTTCGTGATTTTATCAGGCAAAAGCTGATGAATGGACTTGACCGAATACCCTCCCGGAGGGTATTTTCGATGGCGGGGACAGGAGGAACCATCGTAACCCTTAGTATGTTGCTGCACACCATTTCCACCAGGGATCTGGATCCGCATCGCATAACCGGTCTCAAGATAACGAAGGAGGCCATCCAGGAACTCTTCGGGGAAATGATCACCTTGAAAAGGGAAGAAAGAGTCACCAGGTACGGGTTGGATGCCGGCAGGGCCGGCGTGTTACCGGCGGGTGTTCTTCTTACCACCGAGATAATGGATTTTTTTCCCCTGGAACAGCTCACCGCCTGCTTCTCGGATCTCCTTGAGGGGCTGTTATGGGAATACATGGGGAATGTGTAATCTCACTACCTCTGAGAGTGGCCTCCGGGTCTCCCGGCAGTCGCATCAGGAAGACCTTTCTGCTTGTATCTGTTGAGTTTTTGCTGGAGGATGATGAATATGCATAAAGAGGATGTTCCATTCGGCTTCACTTTCGATGACCTGTTGCTGGTGCCTGCGCGTTCGTCCATGTTGCCGGGAGAAGTCGATGTCAAAACCAGACTTTCCCGGAATATCACACTGAATATTCCCATTGTGAGCGCCGCCATGGATACCGTAACCGAGTCTGAAACGGCCATTACCATGGCGCGACAGGGAGGTCTCGGTTTTATCCACAAGAATATGGCCATAGAGCGCCAGGCCCTGGAGGTTGAAAAGGTCAAGAAGTCGGAAAGCGGGATGATCGTGGATCCAATTACGGTGGAGCCGGAACAGAAGATTTATGAAGTGCTGGACATCATGAAGAAGTACAGGATTTCCGGCGTACCGGTGGTCAAGGCGGGAAATCTTCTGGGCATCATAACGAACCGGGATCTCCGGTTTGAGACCAACCTGGACCAGGAAGTGAACGCGGTGATGACCAAAGAAAATCTGGCCACCGCAAAGGTGGGGATAACTCTTGAGGAGTCAAAGGCAATCCTTCACGAAAGACGCATCGAAAAACTGCTGGTTGTGGACGACGAAGGAAAACTGCAGGGCCTCATCACCATCAAAGATATCGAGAAAATCAAGAAATACCCCGATTCCTGCAAAGATGACCTGGGGAGGCTTCGCGTGGGGGCGGCGGTGGGAATCGGGCCGGACACGATGGAAAGGGTAGCAGGTCTCCTGTCGGCCGATGTGGATGTGATCGTGATCGATACTGCGCATGGACACTCGGAAAAAGTGCTGGAAACGGTCAGAAGCGTCAAGAAACAGTATCCGAAACTGGAGCTTATTGCGGGAAACGTGGCCACAGGGGGAGGAACCCGGGCTCTCATTGATGCCGGGGCAGACGCTGTTAAGGTCGGTGTCGGTCCCGGTTCCATATGCACCACACGCGTGGTGGCCGGGGTAGGGGTCCCGCAGCTGAGCGCAATTATGGAATGTGCCGAGGCAGCGAAGGACGCAAACGTTCCGGTTATCGCAGACGGAGGGATCAAGTTTTCCGGTGATGTGACAAAAGCCCTGGCAGGCGGCGCCGATTCGGTCATGATAGGGAGCCTCTTCGCCGGGACGGAAGAGAGCCCCGGTGAGACTATCCTGTTTCAAGGGAGGTCCTATAAGGTCTATCGTGGGATGGGATCCCTTGAAGCAATGAAGGAAGGAAGCAGAGACCGGTATTTTCAGGAAGACAGGGAGCTTGAGAAAAAGCTCGTTCCGGAGGGGATAGTCGGCCGCGTACCTTATCGCGGGCCGTTGGCTGACACGGTGTACCAGCTCGTGGGAGGACTCCGGTCCGGCATGGGATATCTGGGATGCATCGACATCGGAGCGCTTCAGACCTCTGCCAGGTTCATACAGATCTCGCCCGCCGGGCTCAGGGAAAGTCACGTCCATGACGTGATCATTATCAAGGAGGCCCCCAATTACAGGATGGAGTAAGACAGAGTTGATTGTCCAGAAGAAGGAATTTACATGACGAGCGCGCTTTACAATCAGAAGATACTGATCCTGGATTTCGGGTCCCAGTACACCCAGCTCATCGCCAGGAGAGTTCGCGAGGCCCAGGTCTACTGTGAGATTCACCCCTTTCACATGGAAATGGGGAAGATCAAGGCCTTTGGACCGATGGGAATCATCCTCTCCGGGAGCCCCGCAAGTATTTTTGAGCCGAACGCTCCGCTGGCAGAAAGGAGAGTCCTGGAACTGGCTGTTCCGGTACTGGGGATCTGCTACGGCATGCAGTTCCTGACCCATGTCCTGCAAGGACTCGTGGCAAAGGCTGTTGACCGGGAGTACGGCAATGCGCAGATCCGGATACTCGATCACCGGGACATCTTCTACGGTGTCGGAACTGAAGGAGATGAAACCGTATGGATGAGCCATGGTGACCGCATCGAAAAGATGCCGGAAGGTTTTGAGGTCCTGGCTTCCAGCAAGAACAGCCCCATAGCCGCCATGGCGAACAACGAGAGAAGGATCTTTGGCGTGCAGTTCCATCCGGAGGTGGTTCATACACCGAGCGGGACGAGAATCCTCAAGAATTTTCTGTTTCGCGTTTGCGGATGCGAGCCGTCCTGGACCATGTCGTCATTTGTCAGGCGCACCGTAAAGAGTCTCCGGGATACGGTGGGGGACGACCGTGTCGTCTGCGGCCTTTCCGGAGGAGTCGATTCGTCGGTGACTGCAGTCATGCTGCACAAGGCGATCGGTGACAAACTGTCATGCATATTCGTGGATAACGGCCTTCTGCGGAGAGGCGAAGCTCAGGAGGTGACTGACCTCTTTAAAGGACAGTATGGCATGGAGTTCCACCTGGTAGATGCCTCAGATCATTTTTTGGAAAAGCTGGAAGGGATCATTGATCCGGAAGAAAAGAGAAAGATTATCGGCCGTGAATTCATAACGGTCTTTGAGGAAAAGGCAAGCGAACTGGGAGAGGCAAGGTATCTTGCCCAGGGCACCCTTTATCCTGATGTGATAGAAAGTGTCTCCTTCAAGGGACCGTCTGCGACCATAAAGAGCCACCACAACGTGGGCGGTCTTCCGGAGACGATGAAACTGGCGTTGATAGAACCGTTGCGCGAACTGTTTAAAGACGAAGTACGGCAGGTTGCAGTCGAGTTGGGACTTCCGAGGGAGCTGGTTATGCGGCAGCCTTTTCCCGGCCCGGGCCTCGCGGTCAGAATCCTCGGAGAAATTTCGAGAGACCGCCTTGAAATACTCCGCTCTGCGGATCTTATCGTTCAAGAGGAGATCCGCAGAGCGGATCTCTACGAAAAGGTATGGCAGTCCTTTGCGGTCCTTTTACCAATCAGGACGGTCGGCGTCATGGGCGATGAGCGGACGTACGAAAACGTGATCGCTGTCAGAGTCGTGGACAGCCTGGATGCCATGACTGCAGATTGGTCGCGGGTCCCGTATGAAGTCATGGCCAGGATTTCAAACCGGATCATCAACAGCGTCAAAGGGGTTAACAGAGTTGTGTATGATGTTTCTTCAAAACCGCCCAGCACCATCGAATGGGAATAGCAGGAATGAGAGTAAGAGATTTATGCAACGTGTCTACGAAAAGCGCGCCTACCGCAGCAAGGTTCGGACACGCGGGCTTCATTCGTTCTGCGTCCGCGTCAAGGAAACAGATCTGTGGATAAGCGCGGCTCTGGAACTTGAAAAGGAGGCACGGGATCTTGTTTTTCAATGCCGTTATGAAATAGAGAGCTACTTAGAAACCCATCCATTCTTCGAGATAAGTCTTCAGCCGCTCACCCCTGATCCCTATGCCCCCCCTCTTGTGAGAGAAATGATTGCGTCTGCCGGGAAGGCAGGGGTCGGGCCCATGGCCGCAGTAGCGGGTGCGATCGCCCAGTACGTTGGAAGAGGACTGCTGGAATATACGAACGAGGTCATAGTCGAGAATGGGGGAGATATTTATCTGAAAGCCGAAAGGCCTCTTACGGTATCTATTTTCGCCGGTGATTCTCCTCTGAGCGGGCGTATCGGCTTGAGCATCCCCGTGGAACAGATGCCTATCGGCGTATGTACTTCGTCGGGAAGGGTCGGACACTCCCTGAGCATGGGCATTTCCCACGCGGTGAGTATTCTCGCTCCATCGGCCGCGCTGGCCGACAGCGCTGCAACCGCCCTGGCAAATACCATCCTGGAGAGAAAGGACCTCGAGGGAGCCGCTTCCGCCGCTGGAAATATCCCCGGTATTTTCGGAGGAGTTGCTATCCTGGGCGACACCATGGCTTCGTGGGGAGCAGTCCGGCTGATCGGCCTTTGAATTATGAAAAAAATACTCATCATAAAGACAGGAAGTACGTTTTCCTCTCTTCGCGCCCGTCGCGGGGATTTTGAACAGTGGATCGTTTCAGGCATGCATATGACGCGATATGCCGCAGTGGTGCTGGATGTTTCAAAGGGAGAATCGTTGCCGAATCCGGAAGGGACAGGTGGCGTTTTGATTACCGGTTCCCATGCAATGGTTACAGACCATCACGAATGGAGCGAAAACACTGCAGCATGGCTGCGGGATGCCTTTGCCGCGCATCTGCCGATTCTCGGCATTTGTTACGGACACCAGCTGCTTGCCTATGCACTTGGCGGGGAGGTTGGAGATAATCCCAAAGGAAAGGAATATGGGACCGTTGACGTGTATAGAACGGAAGATTCTGCAGGAGACAGGCTCCTGGGAGAATCTGAGGCTTCTCTGAAGGCACAGGTGAGCCATTCCCAAACGGTGTTGAGTCTTCCGCCCGGGGCAACCAGACTCGCGTACAGTGCCCTCGACGCAAATCAGGTGTTCGTGTGTGGAGGCAGGGTCTGGGGGCTCCAGTTTCATCCCGAATTCGATGCGGATATCATGCGCGCGTATGTTCAATACAGCCGGGATAAACTCATCATGGAAAAAAAGGATCCCGACAAAATAATGATGAAGTGCACGGAGACCCCGGAAAGTTCAAGCATCCTGAGGAGATTTGCCGATTTGCTCGATGAATGGAAAGAGATTCATTGACAGGAATCTTTTAGCGAAAGGTTATTTGTGGGCAAGAAACTCACCTATGAAGAATTAGAACGCCGGGTGCAGGAACTGGAAGAACAGCTTGCGAACCAAAAGAAGGTGGAAGAGGCCTTCTTGCGGACCCGGAGAAGACTCAATACGGTCTTTGATTTTGTTCCGTATCCTCTTGCTGTTCTCAGCCTTGATCAGAGAGTCCGCTACCTCAATTCCGGATTCATACGCCTTTTCGGTTGGACGTTCAAGGAAATGGAAGGAGGGAGAATCCCTTTTGTCCCGCCCGAATTAAGACATGAAGCACAGGAAGACATCAACAGGGTCATTCAGGAGAAGTCCCAGCTTCGCCGGGAGACGAAGCGGAGCACCCGTCAGGGACCGATTCTCGATGTGGTGATGCGGATAGCTTACTATGAGAGATCTGAATACGAGCAGGCCGGCCTGCTTTTGGTTTTCAGGGACATTACCGAGTTTAAGAGAATTACGGGAATCAACGAAACCATTTTGCGCATCAGCACTGCACTCCCCGAATATCCCGACCTGGAAGAACTCCTCGATTATGTTGATGGTGAAGTCAAGCGGAACCTCGATACCGAAGGATCCGTCACTATTTTGCTCGATGAGGAAAAGCAGGAACTCTTTGTCCTCGGTGCCGCTTATGATGACCGGGCTACCCAGAAGAGGGTGAAGGAAATTCGATTCAGGATGGATGAACTGGTGGCCGGCAAGGTCATAAAGACCGGAAAGCCGATCGTTGTCTCCGATACTTCCGAAGATGCCGCACTTCACCGGGAAAGAGACAGGAAGCTGGGCTATAAGACCCGAAACCTGGTCCTGGTGCCCCTCAGGAGCGGCGATCGAATCATCGGCGCCCTCTGTGCTCTTAACCGGAAGAAAGGCTCGTTTGAGCAAAGAGATATCGAACTCCTGAATACCATAGCCGGCGCCGTGGCACTGTCAGTCGAGAATGCGAGAGTGAATAACGAACTCAAAATTGCCTATAAGGAAGTGAGAAGTTTGAACCGGGCAAAGGATAAGGTGATTCACCATCTTTCCCACGAATTGAAGACCCCGGTCTCTATCCTTGGGGGTTCCCTCAAGATTCTCGAACGCACCCTTACAACCCTCCCTGATAGAGCGTGGGAACAGAATATTGAAAGGATGAGGAGAAATTTGGACCGAATTGTGGATATTCAGTATCAAGTGAGTGATATCATAGGGAACAAGCATTACCGGGCACATGACCTCCTCACTCTGCTTTTGGAAGAATGCAAGGATGAACTTGGGGTTCTGGTGGAGGAGGAGTCACGGAATGCAAACCTGGCTCAACGAATAAGGAAGAGGATTGATGATTTGTTCGGGGAGGCCCCGGAAGAGAGCGAGGAAATTCTTCTCCATGATTTTGTGCGAAAACGGTTGAGGGAACTCCAGCCATTGTTTTCCCAACGACAGGTGCGCGTGACGGAACAGATGGAGGAGGCGCCGGCCGTGCTGATCCCGCCCACCATATTGCGAAAGGTTGTCGATGGGCTGCTCAGAAACGCCATAGAGAATACCCCGGATGAAGGCAGGATCGAGCTGATCGTTCGCAAGGAAGGGAGAGGAACAAGCCTTCTGGTCCGGGACTGCGGGGTGGGAATTGTGGAAAGCGCGCAGCGCCGCATCTTCGAAGGTTTTTTTTCGACCCAGGAAACGGCCGACTACCGGACAGGCAAGCCTTTTGGCTTTAACGTGGGGGGAAAGGGGGCTGATCTTCTGCGTATGAAGATCTTCTCCGAACGGTTCAATTTTACCATAAAGATGGAATCTTCACGGTGCAGGTTCATCCCCGGAGGAGAAGATCGCTGTCCCGGCAGAACCAGTGAATGCCGGTCTTGCACCACAGGGAATGAGTGCTATGAGTCCGGGGGCACGACGTTCTCTCTCTTTTTCCCGCCCCAAAAAACGAAATAAAACACATGCGCGTACCAAGCCCTCTCACCAGTCACTTCAGAAATGGCTTCCTCCCTGAGTTCCCTCGGGGGCTTCCTGATGACAGCCTGACAGTCTACAGCCTAAACAACCTGCAGACTTACGATTTCATAATCAATGGGTCTTGATTGACAGATATGCCAGTAACTGCTCCAGAACATCCCTCAATTTCTGGAAAAACGCGGATCTTACCCGAACCCGCAGGAAAAGGTCTCCCGGTTCTCCTCCTCCCCTTCCTTCATTCCCCAGGCCTTTCAAGCGGATACGCTGGTCTGCCCGTATCCCGGGCGGGATGGTGACGATCAACTCCCTTTGTTCACTCCTGTTGAGGTACCTGAACTTCCCGCCTCGCACTGCAAGCCCGGGGGAAATGGTGACAATGTCGTGAAGGTCTCTTCCTCTTTCAGGGATTTCAATGCCCCATTTCTTTTTGAGGCCATATTTGACAAGCCTGCCCAGCACTCCTTGCAGAGCGGAAGGCTTACGGCGTCCCGGCCTGTTACCGGATGACGAGACGAACACCCGCCCGAAAGCTCCCGGTCTTCGAAATTCGAACGACCGGTATCCCGGACCGTATGCCTCGTGGAAAACATCATCGAATCCCCTGAATCCGAACGCCTTGCTGAGCTGGTCCAGGATTTCCTGGATGTCGGAACCCCTGAATATGTCTTGTTCGGAATAGGCATTCCTGAAATGATCGTAGGCGGAAGAACCATACGCGCTGTAGAGCCCGTCATATTGTCTGCGTTTTTCGGTATCGGAAAGAACGGCATACGCTTCGTTTATCTCTTTCATCCGGGAAGTGGCGGCGGGATTGTCACGATTCCGGTCGGGATGGTACTGCAGGGCCAGCTTCCGGTAGGCCTCCCTGATCTCATCCTGTCCCGCTTCTTTATGAAGGTTCAGTATTTCGTAATAATCCCTTGAACTCATACCGTCTCTCTCTTGTCAATGGAATCGTCAGAATCCTTCCGAAAAGTCTGCTCTTTTCGCCTACAAAATAATATAAGTCGCTCTCCTGCAAATCCAAGGGGTCCCCTATTCATTCTTCCAAACCGGTTTTCTCTTTTCCAGGAAGGCCTTCAATCCCTCCTGTGCGTCTGCTGTCTTCATGAGTTCATTGAGGTAGATCCCCTCGATCGCCTGAAGGGCGGGCTCAAGGTCATCCCGCAAGCCTGAGGTAACAGCCTTCTTTGTTTTCCGGAGCACCTCGGCGCTCAGCTTCAGGTAGGGCTTTACAAAAAGAACTGTCTCCGATTCCAATTCCTGATCCGGAACGACTTTGTTGACCAACCCCATCTGCCTTGCTTCGCCCGCGGATATGATTCTGCCCGAAAGAATGAGATCCAGCGCATCTTTCCTTCCTATAATCCGGGGCATGATATAGGCGGCAATCGGCGGGAAGACCCCTACCTGGATTTCCGGTTGGCCGATCTTGCTGTTTTCAGCTGCGATCGCCAGGTCGCAGAAGACGGCCAACTCGCATCCTCCTCCGAGACATGAGGAAAAGACAGAGGCCACGGTCATGACACCGAGCGCATCCATGAGGCGGAACATCCTGTGGAACGCACCGATCATCTTGGGGGCAAGGTCTCCCATATGCTCTCCCACATCCACCCCGGCGGAAAAGCACTTTCCCTTTGCGTTGAAAAGAACCACCTTGACATCCTTCTCGTCCTGCAAGGACTCAAGACAGTGGTTGATTTCCTGCATCATGGCTATATTGAGGATATTGACCGGCGGCCTGTTCAAAGTTATGGTCGCGAGGCCTTCTTCAAAACGGGTTTCGATAAATTCGTAATTCATGTTTCGTGCTCCTTTCCTCAGGGAACGATGGAGAACAGAGAGAAAAAAGGCAGGC
>Ga0315535_1000377_pt1 | contig 31515 bp, 31 predicted proteins | sample SalMarSW160220MG_2_FD_203092 | JGI IMG/M metagenome (GOLD analysis project Ga0315535, IMG submission 203092) | Salt marsh sediment microbial communities from the Plum Island Ecosystem LTER, Massachusetts, United States - Salt Marsh Sediment SW1602-20 ... | reverse complement strand
GCTGCACATTTCCATAGCTGAAGAGGATCCAGTCGCTCTGATCACTGGCCGGATTGGTGTAGAGTGTTGCGGAAAACGGCGCCGTGGGCGCGTTTTTTCCGGCGTTATAGGCGTACCTGAAAAAGTTATTGGCGCCGGTTACCCCGGGGGGATCAAAGACCTCATCAATCGGAGGGAAACTCCCACCTTCATCGGGTTCAAAAGAAAAACTTTCATCATGGGACATGATCCAGAGCGGCGCGATAAAAGGTGGATAACTGAGCCCCGCGAGTGTACCCTCTGAGGCCGGCTTTGAGTGGTGGAACGGGTCGTCCGACATGAATAGAATCCCGTTGGAGGCAACATTCGCGTCACCCGGCAAAATGTAGTCTTTTCCGTAGTAGATAAAGTTGCCGGGATCCACGGGCGGGTCTTTGTAGTGCTCCCTGTCATCGTACAGATCACGGCCGTTTAGCACGAGATCCCTTTCGGGCCCGTAGGCCTCGGGCTGGCAGAATCCTTCCGGCAATCCATCAACGTTATCAAGCAGGGCAACGACAATGCTCTTGTAAAAATTGTTCTCCGCTATCCGCTCCAACAGCCTTCCCAACACTTCCTTTGCGGCTTTGTTCAGGGCCCGTTCGGCGTCCTCGGCCTGTACAGCAAGACCCGGCTTGCCTATCAGAGACAATTCTCTTTTCAGCCCTGAAACAGTTTTGAAGTCATCGGGAATCTGCATTTCCGTCTTCTGTTTCAGGAAGGTGATGAGACAATCCACTCTTTCTTCGACCACATCGGGAGCAAAGGTCATTCTCTTGGGTTGGACGGCCCCCTGAACAACAGGCGCAGAAAGAAGAGACATGGCCAGGATGCAGAAAAGAACAACTGGAATGAGCCTGATGCTGCGCTGTTTCATATTTTTCTCCTCAGTGAGTGTGTGCGTAACGAGCCGGTGCTCCTGCAATATAGCAACATCAGGGCCAAAAATGGAAAAAGAAATGAACAGCATATAATTGTAAGTTATATTAATAAGTTAACGAGGAAGGAGCAGTTAGGCAGAATCCATCGACAGCTCGCAGCGCCGGAAGCATAGGAAATTGAACTATAATTAGTGGCAAAGAATTACATATCCTTCCATGGCGGTGGCCTTTACCGAAAGCCCCCCTGAAGTGTTCCGCAACAAAGAAGAGGATCTTGCCGCGATATGCCGTTGCGCACCGGAAAAATGAAATCCCTTGGCGTTGCAGCTTTACTTTTGAGGCGCAATTCACTATGTTTGGCCGATGGAAACCCTGGGAACCCAAAACAGATTCGACGTGGCGGTCGTTGGGGGCGGCCCGGGAGGCGCCACAGCGGCGAGGCGTCTCGCTCAGGAGGGATTCAGAGTTATCCTGTTTGAGAAGGAGCAACTGCCCAGGCAGAAGATCTGCGCCGGCGGGATTATCCCCACGGTGCTTCGCGGGCTGCCCCGCCAGGCGGAGAGGGCTATCGAGAAACAGTGCACCCGTGCCGAAATACATATTGTGGACCAGAATCTCCATTTCCTGGTCTCTAGAAATGTACCCATTGTGTCCATGACAATGCGCAGCAGGTTTGACCATGCCCTGGTAGATGCCGCTGAAGAAGCGGGGGCTTACGTTGTTCCCGGGTGCAAGGTCCTTGATTTCCGTGAAAATAGTGACGGTTTGGATGTTCATACAGTGAGAGGGGTATTTTCAACCCGTTTCCTGGTTGGTGCTGACGGTGCGTTGAGTATTGTGGCCCGGAAGGCGGGCTTTGAAGGTCCGGGATATTTTGTCCCGGCGCTGGAAGCTGAAGTACAGGTTGACGCGAATCTGTTTGGGAGATTCGAGTCCGCCGTTCGTTTTGATTTCGCTATTGTCTCGAAGGGATACGGGTGGGTCTTCCCAAAAAAGGATCACCTTTCCATAGGGGTGGGGCAGATGCGAAAGGGAAAGAATCACCTGGATAGCGGCTTTGGAAAATACCTGCGGCATCTTGGTATCGAGGAGTCTCTTGTTTCCTCGAAGAAGGGGTTTGTGATCCCGACCATGCCGAGACGTGATGCGTTTGCCAGGGGGCGCGCCCTGCTGGTGGGTGATGCTGCCGGCTTGGCTGACCCCGTGACCGGAGAAGGGGTCTCGGCGGCGATTGAGAGCGGAGAGCTCGCTGCGGCGGCCCTGACAAGAGGACGACTGCAGCCGGACCCGGTAAAAAGCTATTATGAAGGAGCGCTCCGGAAAAGGATTCTCAATGATCTCAGATGGAGCAGGTTCGTCTCCCGCCTTGCCTATGATCATCGGAAAACCAAGTCGTTGCTTTTTCGGATGTGCGGTCAGCAGATGTGCGAGACCATGACAGATATCATTTTTGACCGGCAGACCTACCGGTCGGTGTTTTCCAATCCCCTCACCTACCTGAGAATGGTTCTTCCGATGCAGCGGCGAAAGACAAATGGATAAAATCAAAAGGAGGCTGATTATGAGGAAACTGGTTCTAGTGTTTGCGGGATGTTTGTTGGCGTTTGGAATAAACGCGTACGGGGCGGGCCAGGAAAGGGATACGATCCTTGGAAAGTGGTTGACCGCCAATGGGGAGTCCGTTGTCAAGGTGTATTCTTGCGAGAATGGTTTCTGCGGGAATATCGTATGGCTCAAGGAACCGTTGGATAAGGACGGGAAGGAAAAAGTGGATGATAAGAACCCCGATAAGTCGTTGAGGACCCGGAAAATTGTGGGTCTGGGAATCCTCACCGGACTCCAGTACAAGGGTCCCAACAAGTGGGAGGACGGCAAGATCTATGATCCAGACAAAGGCAAGACCTATAAATGCAAGGCGTGGATGGAAGAAGGAAACCTGAAGTTTCGCGGGTTTATCGGCTTCTCCCTGCTCGGACGAACCACCACTTGGACAAGACAATGATCCGTTCAATTGGATGAATTGGATCGTTCTCCGGCATTCTCAGCCGCACAACTGACAAAAAAAGGGCTTGCGGCGATTGGCTGCAAGCCCTTGGTTTAACAGGTGCCGAGACACAGAATTGAACTGTGGACACGGGGATTTTCAGTCCCCTGCTCTACCGACTGAGCTATCTCGGCTGGTTATGCGGGCGATTATAGTGATTCATCGGAGCCAGGTCAAGCCAAATTTATGCCTGAGGGAAGTGCTAGGAGCCGTCAAGATCAAAATCAAGGTCCTGCAGGTCCTTTGATATTTCATCCCAGACGCCCTTGGCTTTGCCAGCCTTCGCGTCTGATGCTGAGGGCCCGGCTGGACGCTCTTCATCTATCGCGGGAATCGCGGGAAGCGGTTGGGTGAGGACATCATACTGGCCGACCTTGTACCCCTTGAGATCATCCAGTGAGAACAGTTCATCGGCTTCGCCGGGTAGTGGTTCATCAGTCCGGTCAACCGGTTCCGCAGTCACTTCTCCCGCGGGCAGCGTTTCTTCCTCCTGCAGCGCTTCTTCTTCCTGCAGCGCTTCTTCTCCGGCCGGTTCGGCTTCTCCCATGTCAAAAGAATCAAAGAGTTCTTCAGGTTCTTCCATCTCCGGCGGAGGGACAGCTTCGGCAGGCGGCTCATTTTCGATCGGTTCGAAGGCATTCATTTCAAGGGTCAGAGCTTCTTCGTCGGCCTCTTTTCTCTCCACGAGCTCCGATCTCTTATCGGCCTCAAGCAGGTCTTCCAGTTCCAGGGAAAGGACCTCTTCATCAAGTGGGGAAGACTCTGTTCCGATCATCTCTCCCGGTTCACCCGTTCCCGTGGACACTTCCACCACTTCTTCGTCAGCACCGGATTCTTCCTGGTCAAATTCGAGGCGTTCAATAGCAAGGGGCGCTTCTTCATCCGGAGGAGGCGGATAGATTTCCGCGGCGCCTTCTTCAAGCGGGCTTTCTTGCAGGTCCACGGGCGAAGGAACAGGTGCCGGTCTTTCTTCCAGGGAGAACATTCCTTCCGGCGCTCCGGCAACGATCGCAGCCTCGCTCAGCTCAACGTCCGCTTGCGCATGCCCGGTCCGGGCCAGCAGTGCTCCGAGCAGGAAGGGTGGCTCCGGCTTGAAAGGGAAGTGATCCATTTTTTCCCGCTCAGAAATAATGTTCCTCTGGCACTTGGGACATATCTCATTAAAATCGAAACTCATAAATCCGCACTTTGGACACTTCATGTCGTACTCCGATTGTTCATGATTTCCAAAGCCCACCTTCTCCGTGAGTGATGGGAAGACGCGGGGAAACGACCTGCTCAGGAGTGATGCCTCCCCTGTCGGACCAAACCTTCTTCAATGGCATTTTTTGCCAGCGTATCGCATCGTTCGTTTTGCGGATGCCCTTGGTGTCCTTTTACCCATTCCCATTCAATGGAATGGGGGCGGATCACTCTGAGCAATTGTTCCCAGAGGTCCCTGTTCAGAACGGGTTCTTTCCGGGCATTGAGCCAGTTTTTTCTGATCCACCCGTCTATCCATTCGGTCATCCCCTTGATTACGTAATTGGAATCGGTGATCACTTTGACAGAGCACGGCCTTTTGAGTCTGCGCAATGCTTCAATGACCGCCGTCAATTCCATGCGGTTGTTGGTCGTGTGGGGAACATACCCTGCAATTTCTTTCTCCTTCTCACCTGACTTCAGGATCGCGGCATATCCGCCCGGACCGGGATTTCCGAAGCAGGCGCCATCAGTAAAAATTTCCACACTCGGTCCTTTTCTCCCTGGTCCCTCCGGCGGTTTGTTCTTCTTCAATGCCACGGTTTCGCCTGTAGACCCGGACCGTCTAACCAGCCTTGCCGGATAAACCAGGGGCGCGGTCTTTCTGAAAACGCCCTCTGATGAAAATGGTTATCCGGGGTTTCTCAGGATAGTTGGTTTTCAATTGCAAAGCGCCATGGAAACTCCCGGCAATTCCGGGAATGTTGGTCAACCGTATCAGGTAGTCCCGGCCCTTCTCCGTTTCTTTGATGGAATAGGAAACCCTGTCTGAGAGATCAAATGAAAGGGGTTCGATTCTGAGCGGCTTGTCAAGCCCTGCCTTGATATTCACCACGCGCACTATCTTCTGGTTCGCAGGGCCGTAGAGGTAGACATACGAGGGGGAAACACGGATGATGACCTTTATGAACGCCTTTATTCCCACCTCGGCATATTTATTGGAAGGATCATTGCTGATGATCCTGGCGCTCTTGTGAATCCTGCTCTGATATCCGTCTGTGCGAATGCTGAGTGTTATTGTTCCCTCACCGCCTGGAGGGATAGCCCGGTCGAAATGGGCTACGGTGCAGCCTCATCCCGGCCTTACATCTTTAATGTCAAGGGTGGCATTGCCGGGATTAGACACAACGAAGGTATGCTTGATCACTTTACCCTCATCTATTTCCCCGGCATCGAAAAGCGGTTGTTTGATGACCAGCTTTGGTTCCTTGGCCTCCTGCGCCCATGCCAGATGAGAAAAAAGAAAAAGAAGGCCGATTGTCAATCCGACTGCAACAGAAAACCTCTTCATTATATTCACTCCTTCGATCGATAATTACCTCAAGCGGCATCCTGATTCGCCATGCCACGGCTCAGTTTATAGGTGAGCATGTCAAGGGTGACCGTGAAGTCGATGTTCTCAACCAGACAGCACTCAGGAACAGTGATCCGGGCAGGTGAGAAATTGAGGATTGCATTGATGTGGGCGCTTCGAAAGCGGTCCGCAGTGCTCTGGGCGGCAGCTGCGGGGGTAGTGATGACTCCGATTTCTATGTCCAGGTCCCTGGCGGCTTTATCCAGTTCATCAATGGCTCTGATCTCGATGCCCGCGGGACTGATTCTTCCGATTTTTTCAGGATCATTATCAAATGCCGCCACACACTTGAAACCCCTGATGTAAAGATTTTGATGCTGAAGAATGGCGGACCCCAGTTTGCCGACCCCGACGAGACCCAGGTTCCAGTCCCGGTTCACAGTCAGTATTTTCTTTATCTGCATCTGGAGCTCACGTACGTCGTACCCGACTCCCCGGATGCCGAACTCGCCGAAATACCCCAGGTCCTTTCGTACCTGGGCAGGATTCACCTGGCACAGCCATGCCAGTTTTTCTGAAGAGACGAGCCTGTAGCCGTCAAATTCGAGGAGTTCCAGTTGCCTGTAGTATAACGAAAGCCTGGTAATGGTGGCCTTTGGTATTTTTGTTGTCTTCTTCATGGTATTTTTAAAGGAAAACAACCCAGATGATGGTTTTCCAGCAGCCCCCTCGCAAAAAATATAATGACAACAATTTGGATATACTATATAGAAAAGGCTTATAATGTCCAGTGATTTAAATCGCAAGCCCTCAAGGTTGTCGGGTCTACGTCCAAAAAGATTGCCGCTATGAAACAGCACCGATCAGGCGAAGCAGAGACAGGATCAAAAGAACCTGTGCGCAAGAAAGACCCCGATCAGGAGTTCGGGGAGGATTCGCAGATGATGGTCGCCTGTGCCAGGTTGTCGAGCGAACGATACAGGGCCTTTGTCGAGAACATCGGCGAAGGCGTGTACGAAGTTGACATTCATGGCAATTTTCTCTACTTCAATAACTCCCTCTGCAGAATTTTCGGCTATTCGAGAGAAGAAATCCAGTTTCAGAATTTTACCAAGTTCATGGACGCGGAATACGGCCAAAGGGCCTTCAAGACCTTTAACAGGATTTATGAGACTGGACAAGGGATTTCTAACCTTCTGTGGCCCATTGTTGATAAGGAGGGAAGGGTCCGGTATGTGGAACTCTCCGCCAACCTCATCAAGAATCAGGAAGGAAAGAGCATCGGTTTCCGGGGGATTGCCCGCGACATTACCGAGCGGTTCAAAACCCAGGAGGAACTGAGGCAATCTGAACGCCGCTACCGCACGCTCCTTGATTTCGTACCATACCCGATCGTGGTTTTTACCCTGGATGGCCTTGTTTCCTATCTGAATCCTGCTTTCACGGATATTTTCGGCTGGAGACTTGAAGAGCTGGAAGGGAAGAATATTCCCTATGTGCCGGCCGGTCTGGAGGAAGAGACAATCGCGAACATCCAGCGTCTGATCGAAGAGAAGATTATCCTCCGTCACGAAACCAAGCGCCTGACAAAGGAAGGCCGCACCGTTGATGTTGTCATGCGGGCGGCTGTCTATTCGGAATCCGATGACGAACCATCGGGAGAAATCGTCATCCTGAGGGATATTACCCAGGAGAAACGCATTCAAAGGAACAACGACGCCATGCTGAGAATCAGCATGGCCCTGCCCGAACACCCTGACCTGGAAGACCTTCTCGATTACATAAGCGAAGAGGTGAAAGATCTTCTCGGGACGGAAGGCGCCCTTGCTATCCTGCTGGATGAAGAGAATCATGAATTCTATTTCGAAGGCGCTGCACATGACGACTTAGCTGCTGAAAAAAAGGTAAAACAGATCCGTTTCTCTGCTGCGAAAGGAATTGCGGGACGCGTCCTCAGGACCGGCGAGCCTGAAATAGTGCTGAACCCCGACGAAGACCCGGACTATGATACGGTGGTTGACCGGGAGGCCGGGTTCAAGACCAGCAGCCTCCTGGATGTCCCTTTGAAGAGCGTAGACCGGACTATCGGGGTGTTGTGTGCCATCAATAAGAAGGGAAGCGCCTTTGATCAGACGGATGTGGAACTCCTGAGCATGATCGCCGGTACTGTGGCTCTCTCTATAGAAAATGCCAGGTTCGCAGAAGAGATAAAAGCGGCCTACCAGGAAGTGACGAGCCTGAACAGGGCCAAGGACAAGGTGATAAATCATCTGTCCCATGAGCTCAAGACCCCTCTCGCCGTGTTAAGCGCCTCGCTCGCGATCCTGACCAAGAGGCTTTCATCTGTGCCGCGGGAAACATGGACCCCCACCATTGAGCGAGCTGAACGGAACCTGGACCGTATTCTGGAGATGCAGTATCAGGTGGAAGACATTATGCGCGAGAAGGAGTACAAGAGTCACCAGATGCTGTCCTGGCTGCTCGATGAATGCGCCGATGAACTGCAATCCCTGGTTGCGGACCAGGTGGGCGAAGGAAAAGCGGTAGAACTGATCAGAAGAAGGATCGACGATATTTTCGGCCCTAAAGAGGAAAAACTCGAGGAGATACGATTGCATGAATTTGTCCCCGGGGTACTTAAAGAAGTCAGGCCCCTTTTCTCTCATCGCGTATTATCGGTGGGAGAAGTCTTTGACGAGGTCCCGTCGATCCGGATCCCGAGGAGGCCGCTGAGGAAGGTTGTCGAGGGTCTGGTCAAGAACGCCGTGGAAAATACCCCTGATGGAGGGAAGATAGAAATATCGGTCAAGAAAAGGGGTAGGGGTGCGGAACTGGTGGTCATGGATTACGGTGTGGGGATCACCGCTGAGAATCAGCGCCGGATTTTTGAAGGTTTCTTCTCCACGCAGGAGACCTTGGACTATTCCTCGAAGCGGCCCTATGATTTCAACGCGGGCGGGAAGGGTGCCGATCTGCTGCGGATGAAGATCTTTTCCGAACGGTACGGATTTAAAATCGAAATGGTTTCAACTCGATGCGTCTATATTCCCTTGGACAGCGATCGGTGCCCCGGAGACATACAATGGTGTGATTTTTGCAAAGTGCAAGATGACTGCCTTAATTCCGGGGGGACAACATTCCGGGTCTTTTTCCCGGCTTGGACTTCCGGGGATCTCCCGAACAGCGCAAAATCTTGAGGGGGGTAAAGACACGCCCGTTTTGAGTCCGATCGCTTTGGGCCACGGCTTTAATCCAGACATCTTGAGGTCGGGATGTCAAACTACTGGAGATGAATGACGATGAAAAAAGAAGATGTCGGCCAAGCACTCAAGACTGCGGTGAGAATTCTGCCCGGGATAGGGTCCTATCAGGACAAGGAGTCAAGCCGTGACGCGGACAAGGCCTTGAGAATGGAACTGAGCGGTAGACTCGACCAATTGCTTGGCAGGACCGAGTGGCTGAAGACGGATCTTGCCAAGAAACGGGCAATCAAACACATACAGCGGATAGAGGACGTCACCAGGCAGTTGGAGAAGGTATCCCGGGTGTTGGAATTTGCTCCACGCGGATATGCTCCCCTGTTTTCCCGAAAGCAGATAGATGAAGAGGCGCTGGATCGTATCTATGGGTATGATAAGGCCCTGACCGGGCTGGTAAAAGAAATCGAGGACGCAATCATGACGATGACCGAGGCCGGGGAGATTCCCTCGGAGGAGGAGATCGCTCGGGTGCGGGAGATGCTCTCGGACATGGAGAGAAGGATAGATCAACGAGAGGCATTCCTGAATACTCCGTCCGGATAAACCGGGAATGACAAATGTCAAAGCTCAAATGTCAATTGAAATCAAAATGCCTCAATGACAAAACGTCTTAGGTCGCGTGAAGGCAAGCCTAATCATGGTCCCGCTCTTTACCAACTTGGTCATTTGACATTGATTTGACATTTGGATTTTGAAATTTGACATTGAATGAGGATTCCGGAAAAAGATTTTTGTTACACTTGAAGACAAGCTTGCTTATTCGAGATTGCGGAGGGAGTCATATATGGTATTTCTCGAGGTGATGGAGTGGTTCGATGAAACAGGTCAGGAAATGGTCCACCGAATTCCGGAGGAAGGTTCCGGGGACATCAAATTCGGGGCCCAGGTGGTCGTTCGCGAAAACCAGGCCGCTGTCTTCTTCAGGGACGGGAAAGGTTTGGACCTGCTCGGCCCGGGGAGACACACCCTTTCTACTTTGAATCTGCCCATCCTGACCCGCGCTTTGAGTTTGCCCTTCGGGTTCAAGAGCCCATTTCGGGCGGAAGTCTATTTCGTCAACCTCAAGAGCTTTACCAATCTGAAATGGGGAACAAAGGAGCCCGTGGCGTTCAGGGACGGGGAGTTGGGACTTGTCCGCTTGCGGGCGTTCGGGGTCTACGCCATGCGCATCCTCCAGCCGCTCCTCTTCATCAATACGCTGGTGGGAACTCAGGGGCACTATGATACGGAAAGCATCGGCGATTATATGCGCCAGGTCATTGTCTCGCGGTTCAATGATATGATCGGGGAACTGCTGGACACCATTTTCAATTTACCCCAGTATTACGACGAACTGGGAGTTTCGTTGAAAGCCAGGGTCCAGGAAGATTTTGGGAAGTTCGGGATGCGACTCGAGGATCTCTACATAAATTCCATCACCCCCCCGGCAGAGGTGCAGAAGTTGATCGATGAGAAGAGTGGACTGATGGCCGTGGGAGACTTGGATAAGTTCATGAAATTCAAGGCTGCCAAAGCTATGGGTGATGCTGCCCGACAGGGAGGAGCGGCAGGAAAAGGCGGGGCGGGAACCGGTATGGGTCTCGGCCTGGGCGCCGGCCTGGGCATGATGATGCCCTCCATGCTCCAGCAGTCCATGAATGCGGGTGCCGGCCCCGGAAAGAAATCGGTGGCGTGCCCCAAGTGCCACGGTGCGGTGGACGCGGACGCCCGATTCTGCCCTATGTGCGGGCAACAACTGGTGGTGGTGAACCGATGCCTCCAGTGTGGAGCGGACCTGCCGGTGGAAGCCAGGTTTTGTATGGTGTGCGGGGCCAAGGTGGAAAAAACCGGGAGCGTGTGTCCCCATTGCGGCAAGGAGACCCTTCCCGGAGCAATGTACTGCAACCACTGCGGCGAAAAGATATCTTGATGAATTCAGATGTTGATGTGACTGGAATGGATGGGTGCCGGAGGCCCTTCCGGATCGGGTGGTGTCTTGGAAAAAGAACTCCTGTTTTCCAGGAACGAGATTCAAAAGCAGGTAAAAGCGCTCGGTGAGCAGATATCATCCGACTACGCGGGTAAAGAGCCTCTTTTTGTGGGAGTGCTCAATGGCGTCGTGTTCTTCTTTGCCGATCTGATGCGGGAGATCAGGGTCCCCGTCAGGATAGACTTCATGAGAGCCGCAAGCTACGGATCCCGGATGACCTCGAGCGGCGAGATACTGATCACCAAGGATGTGGAGAAGCCCGTCAAGGACCGGCATATTGTTCTCGTGGAAGACATCGTTGATACGGGGCACACGCTTGCCTTTGTTTTGAAGCAAATGAAAGAAAGAAATCCGGCCTCCCTGAAGGTCTGTACACTGATGAACAAGCTGGAAAGGAGAGAGGAAGAGGTCGTCATTGACTATTCCGGCTTCACGATCGAAAGCGGTTTTGTGGTCGGGTATGGCCTCGATTACCGGGAGGAGTACCGGAATCTCCCGGATATCTACTTGCTCAAACCATGAGTTTTGTGCATGAAAGTCAGGATGTTATGAACAGAGATTGCAAGATATCGGCGTCGAAACTTCGTCAAACCGGTTGCTTATGAGAAGGAGGGATCTATGAACATAACATGCGAGAATTGCCGGACAACGTTTCGTATTGACGAAAGCCTGCTTGCCAAGCAAGGTTCCAAGGTCAGATGTTCCATCTGCAAACACGTTTTCCTGGCATACCCCCCGCTTCCTTCTCCCGCGGAAGAGGAATTTGAAGAGACTATTGCCCTGAATTCACCTCCTCTGGCGAGCACAGACCTGGCTGACACCTCGATCGATGATGAAACGGCTTTCGATCAGATTCTCGAGGAGTCCCTTGAAGAAGAGAAAGCTGCTTCTTCCGAGTTTTCCGAGAGGGAGATAGGTGTCATGGAAGAAATCTCGGACGAAGACGTAGTGGGAATCGAGCCGAAAGAAGAGCTGGAGGAAGAGGAGCCATTCGAGGAGACTTCTGAACCGGAGATGGACTTTGTCCCGCCCCGTGCGAAGAAATCCGGCACATCGAAGGTCCTGCTCATCATCCTGGTTATTGTCCTCGTATTGGCAGGGGGCGGTACCGCGATTATCTTCTGGGCGCCCCAATTACTCCCCGATTTTCTGTCTCCCTTAAAGCCGGTTGAAAAGAGGGCGGTCCTTGACAAGGGTGTGCGAAGGCTTTCCTTTAAAGCTGTGACGGGTTCTTTTCTGAAGACGAAAAAGGCGGGGCGCCTTTTCGTCATCAAGGGTATCGTAACAAACGGGTATCCGAAGAGCCGCAAATTTATTCTCATAAAGGGAACCATCCTTGATGATAAGGGAAATGTGGTTCGAAAAAAACTTGCGTACGCCGGGAACAGTTTCACACAAAACGAGCTGGATGAACTGTCTTTTGCCGAGATGGAAAGAGCCATGAAAAACCGGGTGGGAAAAGACAGGCAGAACGTGGAGATAGCCCCGGACGGGTCCATTCCCTTCACAATTGTCTTTGAAAATCTCCCGGAGAACCTGAGTGAGTTTACGGTGGAGGCCGTCAGTTCTTCCCCGGTGCAATGAGCGGCTCCGTGAATCGAGTTGCCGTTGAACCGGAAATCCAAAGAGACTTCCTGAAGTGCGGCAGTATGCCGGCCGCAGTCCATTACCCCCCAGCGGAACGAGAAGAAACTCGGAAGAAGACGGGTACGCATGCTGCACAGAGGACTTGATCCCAAGGAACCGCATCTGGGCCCCGGCTATGTCGCGAAGGGGATAAGTCTGCTGGCGGCCATACTCTGTTTCGGAACCGTTGGATACATGGTTATCGAAAAATGGAGTGCGCTTGATGCCCTCTACATGACTGTTATCACTATTACCACCGTCGGGTTTGGTGAAATTCACCCGATCTCCGAAGCAGGCCGCATCTTTACTATCATACTTATTTTCGTCGGCATCGGCATTGTTGCTTATATCCTTGGCCTGGTGGCCCGGACCATGGTGGTATTCCAGATGACCAAGATCCTGGGGAGGCGCAAATTGGGACTGAAAAGGAGATCCATGAAGGATCATTATATTATTTGCGGGTTCGGGCGCATCGGAAAGACCATAAGCCAGGAACTGCTTTCCAGCAAGATACCGATGCTGATTATTGACATTAAGCAGGAGAACAAGTCTCAGTTGGAGGATTCGGGGATTCCTTACATTCTGGATGATGCGACGAATGAAGAGGTCCTTATGGAAGCCAGAATCGACCGGGCCAGAGGACTCGTCTCTGTCGTATCATCTGATGCGGATAATCTCTTCATCACCATGACGGCGCGGGGGCTCAATCCTGATCTGTTCATCATCACAAGGACCGACGATGAAAAGAACCAGAAAAAACTTGAGCGGGCCGGGGCGAACCGTGTATTTCTGCCTTACGTAATCGGAGGGCAGAGGATGGCGCACACCATTGCGAAGCCGGCAGTCACCAGCTTCCTGGACCTCACCGTCCATGACAAGAATATCGAGCTGAAAATGGAAGAACTGCTGGTCAGGGAAGGATCCCGGCTGGCCGGCACGAACCTGCTGGAATCGGGCATCAGGCAGGACCTGAATATCATCATCGTCGCCATCAGAAAGAGCGAGGGGGAGATGATTTTTAATCCCTCGTCCCAGACCAGGATGGAAGAGGGAGATACCCTGATCGCCCTTGGGCACATCCATGATCTTGAGGAACTCAAGCATATCCTCTCGGGAGCCGCCGGGAATCAGAGAAATCGTTCCCGGTAAATCTTCTGGGCACTTTTCAGGGCAGGAAGGTCGTCCACGCCCATCACCTCGCGTTCATCTTCGGCCTTTATATAGCCCACGGGTATTCCATCGCTGTCCAGGTACTCCACCAGGTCGGTGATGAAATATTCTTCCACCTGTTGTCGTATGCCCTGGATTTCCTTTAGCACGCGATGCGGACTCGAAGCCAGCCTGTCCAGGTAGAGAAGGAGGACCTCCCTGGTGGCCGCATAGATGCCGGAGTTACAGAGCCGTAGAACATCCCGGGTTTCCTCTGAAAAATCTTTCCAATATTTCCATTCGATGATGCGCTTTACCTGATTTCCGGAAATGTCCAGGATGCCATACTGTTTTTTGTCAACGGGCTGGAAGCCCAGGATCACCATGCGGACCTTTTTGAGCTCGCTCGCCAGCCGAAGATATGTGTCCGGCAGGACAAGGGGAATATCACCCATTGTCAGAATGATGTTTTCGGGCATGATTTCCCGGAGAAAATTCCGGGCTGCGAGCAGTGCCCCCCCCGTTCCATTGAGCGTGGGTTGATGGCAATAGGTGAGGCCCATTCCCCTTGTTGTCCGCATCACCTCTTCTTCGTCGTGGTGAACGACAAGGGCCTTGGGACCCGGGGGAAGGCTCTGAAGGATGTGGAGGAGTATGGGTTCCCGCCCTCTGAACGATGATTCATCCGGAATCAGAGGCAAGAGCGTCTTGTTTCCGCCGAATTCTTTCATCCGGCTTCCCCTGCCCGCGGCCAGTATTATTGATGCGATAGTACTGTTCTCCATTTATCCGCTATGCCCTGCGCTTTAAGCCCTGCGCCTCTGTTAGAGAGTATATGCGATCACCATCTTCTGTATCTGGCTGGTGCCTTCATAGATCTGGGTAATCTTGGCATCCCGCATCATTCTCTCCACCGGGTAGTCCTTTACAAAACCGTAGCCCCCCAGGAGCTGGACCGCGTCCGTGGTCACCTTCATGGCCGTCTCAGCTGCAAGCAGTTTTGCCATTGCCGAGTATCGAACCAGATCTTTGGACACTCTCTCCATGTTTTTCGGCAATCTTTCAAAGAGTGAAGCCGCCTTGTAAGTTACCTGCCGGGCGGCTTCGAGTTCTGTGGTCATGTCTGCAAGCATCCACTGGAGACCCTGATTGGAAAACAGGGGCTTTCCGAACTGGACCCGCTCCTTTGTGTACTGAAGTGCGTAATCCAGAGCACCCTGTCCTATGCCCACAGCCTGAGCCGCCACGGGTATCCTCGTGATATCCAGCGTCTTCATGATAATGGGAAATCCCGTGCCTTCTCCGCCAAGAATATTCTCGGACGGTACCTTTACATCTTCCAGAATCACTTCCACCGTTGAAGAGGCTCTCAGACCCATTTTTCTCTCTTTTTTTCCTATGCTCAATCCGGGTACACCCTTGTCCACGATGAAGACACTGGTCCCCTTATGTCCGGGCATGCTGGAATCTGTTCTTGCGGCGATACAGATGGCTTCCGCCACATCGGCGTGGGAAATAAATACCTTCGTGCCGTTCAGAATGTAGGAGTCGCCGTCTCTTGCCGCTTTTGTTCGCAGCCCGGAGACATCCGAGCCGGCGTTCGGTTCCGTCAGGCCGAAAGAAATCAGGTTCTCTCCGGTTGCCAGTTTGGGGAGGTAGCGATCTTTTTGCTCGTCGCTGCCTGCCAGGAAAATGGGGGTAGAACCCAGTTCATGGACGAGGAGAATAACAGCGGTAGAAGCACAGACCTTGGCTATTTCCTCGATCGCCAGACACAAAGAAAAGAGGCCCATCTCGGAGCCGCCGTATTTTTCTGGAAAATCCGCCCCGAAGAGACCGTTTTCCCTGAGGACTTCCACCATATCCCACGGAAATTTCTCTTCGTCGTCCCTCTGCTCCGCTCCGGTGGCGATCTGTTCCCTGGCAATACGGGCAACAGTATCTTTCAACATGGTTTGTTCTTCACTCAATTCATAGGACATGTCTGCTACTCCTTTCTGAATCTTCGTGCACGTTTCTGTAAATACGATGCCATAGGCATTGGCGAGCGGGATAAGTACCGGAAGATTCCACCTGGTATAGGTCGTATATGTATGATATGGCTGGACATAAGGCAAGCTATTTCGTCACCCTGATCATCAGCCACCGAGCTTTGGTGATGGATGGGGGCATTCCGTCTTCGGAGAAAACAGTGTTTTGGAAAAAGGGCCGGCTGCCGATTTTTTGTTGACTGGATTGATCTGAATTGCTAGACTCAAACGCAAAAGTAAATGTCTCTTGCAGGAACCGAATATTCAGGCTTCATCCTTTAATAACGCCCAAGGGTCTCAACCGGGCGACCTTGGTTGCCAAGCCGGCTTCGTGGACTACCCCTACCACTTGGGATACATCTTTGTAGGCATCCGGCATTTCCTCGTTAAGTGTCCTTTTGCCCCGGGATTGAACAAAAATCCCTTTGTCCTCCAGTTCGCGGCGAATGGATCGGCCCTTTGATATCTTAATAGCCTTTGACCGGCTCAGAACTCGACCTGCCCCGTGGCAGCTGGATCCGAAGCTGAGTTGCATGGCCGTTTCTGTTCCCGCGAGCACGTAGGAGTGGGTGCCCATATCGCCGGGAATGAGCACCGGCTGACCGGTGGCACGGTACGCCTCGGGAAGGAGTGGGTGCCACGGGGGGAAGGCACGCGTGGCGCCTTTCCGATGGACATACAAGGTCCTTTTCCTGTTGTTTACCGTGTGTTCTTCCCGTTTCGCGATGTTGTGGCAGACGTCATAGAGTAAGCGCATTCCGAGGGCCTTGGGGCTGATTCCGAGGGTGTGGAGTAGAACCTGTTCGGTCCGGTGCATGAGTATTTGCCGATTTGCCCATGCGTAGTTTGCGGCACAGGCCATGCCCGAGATGTATCGGCGTCCCAGGTCGGATGAAATGGGTGCACAGATGAGCTGGCGGTCCGGCAGGCCGAGAGAATCCGGCGAGACCTTGGTTCCCATTTCTTTGAGGAAATCATCACATATTTGATGCCCGTAGCCCCGAGACCCTGAATGGATAAACACGGTGATCCGACCTTCAAAGAGGCCGAACGCGCGGGCCTTTTGCGAATCGAAGATGGTATCGACAACCTGAATTTCCAGGAAATGATTGCCTGAACCGAGAGTCCCCAACTGGTCGACCCCCCGTTTGCGCGCACGTTCACTGACGACCGATGGATCAGCCCCTTCCATGGTCCCCCGGTCCTCTGTTCGATCGAGGTCTTCGGGCTCTCCATAGCCGTTCTTTACGGCCCAGGCAGCGCCTTTTACGGCAACCTGGTCCTGGTCCCTTTTTGAAAGACGGACATTCCCTCTTGATCCCAGACCTGTCGGGATGCCCTTGAAAAGTTCAGCCACAATGGTCTGCATGAGATCGGCCGTATCAGTTGCAAGGAGTGATGTGGTCATGAGGCGGCAGCCGCAGTTGATATCGTATCCGACTCCGCCGGGAGAAATGACGCCGTCTTCCACGTCGAATGCGGCCACGCCCCCAATGGGGAATCCGTAGCCCCAGTGCATATCAGGCATGGCCAGAGAGTACCCGACGATGCCGGGCATCGTGGCCACGTTGCAGACCTGCACCAGACTCTGATCCTTTTGGATGTCTTTCAGCAGGTATTCGTTTGAGAAGAGGAGACCGGGAACCCGCATCGGCCCGGCTTTCGGAATGAGCCAACGGCAGGAATCCAGTTTTTCTAATCGAATGTCCATTTGGATCACCGCTTGCTATGGGGGCCTGCAATCGAAATTCGGAATCAGACGTCGAAGATGACGTTTGCCTCCCATAGATCATCCTGTTTTCGGAATATACCGATCTGATGGTAAGTGACGGCTTTTAGTTCACAGAGGATTTCGTGATCGTCAGGGGAATAGGGGATTGTGTCAATGCTCGCTTCCAGGTGTCCCGGAGAGAGCGAAATAATACGGGCATGAACCGTCAGCCTTTTCTCTCCTTCGAACCAGTAGAGGATCTCTCCCAGCCAGCGGACCATGAGATCTTCCAGGTCCCGTCCGTCCAGGTGGATGGGGATAGTTTCCATGGACGGAAGGGCATGCGCATTGACCATGACTTTGAGCATGGCCTCGGCGGCGTTTTCAAAGAGGCGTTCGAGGGTCTCCCCGCGGACCCTGAGGCCGAGATCGGCTGTGTGGTCAATAATAGTGAATTTCTGTCCATCGAAATCCATTTTGATATGATAACGTGTCCCTCAGCCGTTGTCAAAACCACAATCTTGGCGCCCCCGCTATAAACGGGATCTTCGACTTGCATCTGATACCTTGCTGGTGATCAGGAATTTCGCTTGATCGCCTTGTTGGCATCGGAAATGCACTTGGTCATTTGGTGTCTCGTTCGGGGATGGTGGAAACCCCCTCGTCTTATGGACGAGGGTAGCTTGGTATTGGTCATTGAATCGACATTTGGATTTTGGAATTTGAAATTGAAAGGTTTAGCGAAAGAACGCTATGTGCGTTTTGACAACAAACCTGTTCATGAAGCACAGAGGACCGGAGGAAGGAAGAGCATGCATTGTTTTTTCTGTAAAGGTGAGATCGAGACGAGCGAGAGTATAGGGCGGGAGGAAGATTGTCCCCATTGCGGGAGACCGCTCAAGTGTTGTCTGCAGTGCAAGTTTTATGATCCCCACGCGTATAATGAGTGCAGGGAGGTGTCGGCCGACCGTGTTCTTGACAAGGAAAGGGCCAATTTTTGTGATTACTTTGTACCCAGAGGCGCCTCCAGGGGGAGTATCAATAAGAAAGTGGAGGCCAGAAAGGCCCTGGAAGCCCTTTTTAAGAAGTGAGTCACTTCAGAAAAGCCTTTCGAGACAACGCACAAGGCCGTCTGTATCCGGATGGCCGCTTTTCAAAAAAAGCACAATATATCCCTTTGTTCCGACCCCTTGTTCAATGTACCCTGCGCGGGTACTGACCCCCTTGAGCGTTCCGGTCTTATGAAGAAACGCCCCTTCCCGAGGCAGGAGACTGCGATAAGGCCTGAACCGGCGCAACACTGTGAGCATATCCTCGGGCGAGATCCGGTTTTTTCGGGAAATACCCGAGCCTTCTGCAATTTCAAGGTCATTCAGCCCCAGGTCCTTTTCGGCATAGCCAAGAACGGCGCGGACCCCTTTTTGAAGGATTGCCGGAGGCCCGTACACCTGTGCACCCATGGAGAGAAAGAGCTGGTTTGCCACGAAGTTGTTTGAAAATTCGAACATTTTCTTGACTACGTCGTCTAGCATAAGCGACGAGGAATGGGTGTAAATGAGCTTATCTCCGTGCTTGAGGGTCCCCGAGCGTATGCCCCCTGTCCTTACTACCCCGTTCTTGTTTAAAAAGAAGGAGAGAAGTTCCCCGGCGTAGAGGGACGCCTGTCCGCTTTCATGGGAAAAGGTATACCGGCCGCTGTTCTCCTTGAGGGCCCCTATTTTCTCGCGTGCAAAGTGAATCATCGGGGTCTGAGGTTCGGCGGAGAGAATACGCCCCTGTTTGTCCCTGGTGAAAAAGAGGGTGTTGAAATTGGCGCAGAGTGCACCCGGGGGCGCATCATAAGGATTTGTGGACAGGCCCTGTCCCGGGATGCTTATGCCGGGGGCAAAAAAGGTCTCATCAAGGAGAAGGTTCCTGAACGATCTGAGTTTTCCGGCAATATGCTTCGATATTTCTTGCAGGACCTCTGATATGAGGAACGGGTCTCCGTATCCCTTTATCAGCAAGTCGTGTGCAGGAGTGAGATAAAAATCCGTCCTGAAACGGTACGTGGGACCAAGATAATGGAGTGCGGCAAGGGCGGTGAGGACCTTGAGGGTTGAAGCCGGTACGTACTTCGTCGCGGCGTTCTGACTTGCCAGGATTCTGCCCCCGGCATCAACGGCAAGAAGTCCCGCGTTCGGGGGAATTTTCCGCATGCAGGGAGGCAGCGGGCGGGCCGCGCAGGAGGTCTCCCGAACAGGGATGAAGACGAGAAGGAACATAATGAGAAACCGGGGAAGGGCGCCGTGGAGACGGACGGCCGGGCAGACCCCCCGGGATCTATCTGAGGAGCTTATTCTGGGAGTTTTTTGTGGCAATCCTGAATATCATCCTTATGTTGAGAGTGCCGACGTTCGCTGAACAGGGGCGCGAGGTTACCATGCACATCATCCAATTGATTATTGTCGGGGCGATTGTTGCCGGTGCAGCTTTCTTTTCGGCAAGGAGTCTCTACCGATCCTTCAAAGGGCAGAAAGCCGCCTGTGCCTGCGGGGAGGATTCCTGTGCCTGTGCCGCCAAGGGGAACTGTGATCAAGAGCATCCTCACTGCTGAGATTCGCAGGTATTTCTGCGAAATCTCCCGGCCGGGATTTCTCGTTGAGCTGGGCCCTAACAGCGGATCAATGCTGAGCAATGCGGGCCAGATACCCCGTGAGAAGGTCCAGTTTTTCTGCAAGCGGCTTCCGTTTATCAATGAAGAGATGGTATTCTCCCCTGATTTTGCAAATACCTCCCTGTAACTTCAACCCTGCAGCCTCAAGGCGATCATAATGTATGCGGATGCCCTTTTGGGCAGCCGTTTCCTCCAGGCTTTCGAGCTTTGCCTGGAGGGGGGAGGATGTCTTTTCTTTTTTGCTTTCCTGTGTCATCATTGTGATGTCGGGCTCGTACCCTGTTGCGGTCTTATAGCACAACGAGCCGGCATTTTCAACGAGGAGGATATGAGTATTGGAAAATCATTTTGAATCCATTGATCAGGTGTCCCGGGAACTGGCAGACGCCCACTACATAGCCGACAGAGCACTTGCCACGGTACTCTTCCTGGCACATCGCCTGGAAAAGCCCATTTTCCTCGAAGGCGAACCGGGTGTCGGAAAGACCGAAGTGGCCCTGGTCATGTCCCGTCTGTTTGAGACGTCCCTTATACGGCTCCAGTGTTACGAGGGGCTGGACGCAACGACGGCGCTCTACGAATGGAATTATCCGAAACAGCTCCTGCATATCCGGATTGAAGAACAGCAGAAAAAGGGGGTGGACGAGATCGAGCGTGCCATATACAGTCCGGAATTCCTGATAAAGAGGCCGCTCCTGAAGGCTATCATGAGCGCGAATGAAAGGGCCCCCGTCCTGCTCATCGATGAGGTTGATCGTTCAGATGAGGAATTTGAGGCCTTCCTTCTGGAAGTGCTTTCGGATTTTCAGATCACTATCCCCGAAATCGGGACAATGCGGGCGGCCAAGCGGCCCATGGTAGTAGTGACTTCAAACCGGACACGGGATGTGCACGATGCGCTGAAGCGTCGTTGTCTCTACCACTGGATCGATTATCCTTCTTTTGAAAAGGAATACCGGATCATCATGACCCGCATTCCCGGTATCGAAGAAGATTTTGCCAGGCAGGTGACCGCCTTCATGCAGAGAATCCGGCGGGTGGATTTTCTCAAAAAACCGGGTGTGTCCGAGACGCTGGACTGGGCACAGGCGCTGATGACAATGCACCGCTCTTTTCTGGAGAAGGAGGTGGTGCATGCGACCATCGGGTGCATCTTGAAGTATCAGGAAGACATCAAGAAATTCAAAGAAGAGATCTGGGGCGATGATGAAGAACGTTCCCAATACCTGTCATCGACCGGATGAAAGCCTTCCTCCCGGGATCGCCGGGCAGGTCGTGCAGTTCGCCTGCTTTTTGAAGAGCCGCGGCTACAAGGTTTTTCAGAGCGGCATCCTGGATTCCTTGAGAAGCCTCCGACATATACCCCTCTCCAGCAGGGGGGATTTCTTCAATGTGCTCAGGGTGAATTTCACTTCCAGTGATATTGAATGGTCTCAGTTCGATGGCCTTTTTGAGGAATTTTTCAGGGCGAGGGCAGAGGAACAGCGGGACGAGCAGGATCTTCCGTCAGACCGGGTTTGCGAACGAAATGAAGGGGCCCCCGAGGATTCGATCCGGGAAGCCCGGGCGGATGTGTGCGTTGACACGGATGACGGCGAGAAGGGACAATTGGAGGGTATTGCGTACAGCCCCATATCACGCCTGGAGAAGAAAGATCTCTGCAGCTTTGATGGAAAGGACATACAGGCTGCACAACTCGCGTTGAAAAGGATGACAGCCCTTTTTCAGCTTTCCATTGCCCGGCGGCTGAAAAGATCCGGAAAAAAGGGGAACATGGACTTTCGGAGGGTGATGCGAAAGAGCCTTAAGGAGGGCGGGCTGCCTCTGGAACTCTTCTTCAGGGAGAAAAGGAAACGTTTGAAACGGCTGGTCATCCTGGCGGATGTCAGCGGGTCGATGGATCGCTATGCCGGGTTTGTTATGCCTTTTTTGCTGGGACTCAGGGGCGCTGGGCCAAGGGCGGAGGTGTTTGTCTTTTCAACAACCCTCTCTCGCATTACCCCACTCATACGCCACCTGAGTCTCGATAAAGCGCTGGAACGTATTTCCCGGGAGGTTCCGGATTGGTCGGGAGGTACGAGGATCGGCTTCTCCCTCCACCAGTTCAACCAGGCCCACGGATCCCAACTTCTCAGCAGGAGAACGGTGGTCGTAGTGATGAGCGATGGCTGGGACCTGGGCGGGAAGGAACTCCTGAGGCGGGAGATGGCGACCATAAGCAGGCAGGCCCACTGCGTGATCTGGCTGAACCCGCTCGCCGGTGATCCCGGCTACAGGCCAGTGTGCCAGGGCATGCAGATTGCACTCCCGTATATAGATCATTTCCTGCCGGCCGATAGTCTCCAAAGCCTTCAGAGGGTTGGTAGACTCCTCACAAGCGTCATGATCCATTAGCATCAGTCATAACTCATTTCCCGCCCTCTGACGGGGGACCCGGACAACTTCTCTCGATCCGGGGTCTTTGCTTCGCCATCACTTCGGATAAGGGTTACCAAAAGACGCTCCGTAAGCAGGGGAACGGCATATTCCCTCCGCTTCGTTCGCTTCGCCGTCCCTGGCTCCGCTCACTGCGCATGTCGGCCCTTCCACTGTCCTGTTCCAGGGCCGACATGCGCCGCTCCGGGAACATCCCGTTCCCCTGCTCTTCAAGCACAAAGGTTTTTGATTGCTCCTGGAGCCTTGGAACGGAAGAAAAGGCTTCCTTCCTGAGCATCGTTCAGGAGGCGAATTATTCCGGCCGTGTTATGCGGGGACGGCTCTGTTTTCGAAATAGATGAGCAGGACGACGGACAGGATGATTAACCCGGACCCCCAATAAAAATGCACGGTCGGAAATTCATACAAAAACGCCATCCCCCCAATCGTTGCGAGAACCGGCTCCAGAAGCAGAGCAAGGTTCACCTTGTAGATCTCTATGTGCCTGGATGCCCAGTTCAGCAGGGAATGCCCGACGAGATTAGGCCCGAGTGCCAGGAGCACGATCATGATCCAGCTCACAGGAGAATACCCGGTGAGGGCATGCCCCACGGAAAAAACGTAGATCAGGCAGAACGCTGAAGCAGCTCCATATACCTGGATGAGGTATTTGGCAAAATCGGGCTCTGCTTTGTGCATGCGGGCAATCATCAGATAGAGTGCAATGAAGGCTGCCGATGAGATGGCCAACAGGTCTCCTGATATTCTTGTTGCCTGAAATCCAAGATCGGATGACACGATAAAAAACATGCCTATCCCCGCCAGGAAGAAAAGAGGAAGGGTGGCCTTCCTTGGGAATTCTTTCAGAAATATGGCCGAAAAAAGCGCGGCAAAAAGAGGGTGGGTGCCTTCCAGGAAGATGGAATTAGCTATTGTGGTCATTTGGAGTGAGGCGATCCAGGCAATCAGGTGGGCGGCGAGAAAAAAGCCGGCCAGTATGTATTGCCAGCGAAAACGGCGGAAGGAAAAGTTCCATGTCCTGTTTCGATAAAGGTGAAACGGGACCAGGATCGCCATGCTGATAAAGAGCCGATAAAAAGCGATCACCGCAAAAGGCACGGCCCCCGCCCACCGGATGAGGAGGGAACTGGTTGAAGCGATCACAACGCCGGTGAGCAGCAGAGTGTATATCCTGACCATACGCAAACATCCCCGGAAATTGTTCCCGGACCCTATTTGTGGCTAAGCCCAAGCTAGTCGCTTGTCTTCTCAACCTTCATCTGTACGTCGTTTTCCCGGTGTATCTCTTCCAGGACTCTCCCGTGGTTGTGGGCAATGACTTTCCTGATGTTTTCGAGTTTCTCCTTCTCGAGGATAAACTCGAAGCGCTCTCCGGGCGGCAATATTCTCAGACATAAACTTACGTCCTGGTATGCCTTTCAGCAGTCACCGCGATAGTCTATGATTTTATTCATTTCTCTCTCGTGGGCACTCGCATCTGTTAGAAAGTCCAGCATAGCGCGGCATGCAGGGGAGGCAATTCTTCTCCTGTCTCTGATCACATAGAACGATCGTGACATGTCTATCCCTCGCAACTTGATGGATTTCAGGACTCCTGCGGCAATCTCTGTTTCAATGGCCCTGACGGAAAGGATAGAGATGCCGACACCGGCCTTGATGCCCTCCTTCACCGCTGTTGATGAGCCGAACCGCGCAACAGTGTGAAGTGAGTCAATTCCTCCCCGGATCATTCTATCGAGATACTCCCCGGTCATTCTCAATGTTCCTGATCCTATCTCCCTGAGTATGAAGGGCTGACGGACGATTTCTTCAGCCGGGATCTCATCCCTCCCGGCCCAGGGGTGGTCGCCGGGAACCGCGAGCACCAGTTCATCTCTCCACATTTCTTTGACCAGAAGGGCACTATTGCGACTTCTGGAGCCTATGACTCCTATCTCGAGATCGCCCTCTATAACACGACGTTCAACATCACTTGTGTCGGATATGGTGATGGTCACCGATATGCCGGGGAATTTTTCGTGAAACGACCCTATGATGCGCGGCAGGATATATTCTCCTGGAATAGTGCTTCCCCCTATCCGGATCTCTCCGCGCTTGAGACCCAGGAAATCTTCCATCTCCATGGTGGCCGTTTTCTTCATGTCCAGAAGGAGGACAGCGTGTTTGTAAAGGACCTCGCCTGCTCTTGTCGGAACCACCTGTCTTCCCAGGCGGTCAAGGAGTTTTGTGCCGACGAGGCCTTCAAGGGTGGCGACGCGTTCGCTCACCGATGCCTGGGCCAGAAAGACCTTCTCGGCTGCGCGTGAAAAACTCTGCAATTCCACTACCCGGCGAAAGATCTCGAGCTGCCGAAGATCAAAATCGATTGTTGTTCTTTTTCGTGTCATCATACGATTAACCAGTTCCCTCAAATATACCCGAACCAGAAGTCCTCGATTTCCTGGAAATTGGCCTTCACCGCATCGGCTCCCTCTATGATATCCCCGTGGCCCGAAAGCACGTACTCGATGTCGAGAGCAGACAGCCGACGGATGCTCTCCTTCAGTGCAGCCCCATCACCCATGGGAAGATCCGTTCTCCCGATCCCCGCCTTGAAGACGACGTCTCCCGAAAAAAGAACCTTTTCACCAGGCCAGTAAAAACAGACCGAACCGGGGGAATGTCCAGGTGTGTGAATTACCCGAAAAGAGACGGCCCCGATCTCCAGTGTCCCTTCGTGGAGCAGGATATCAGGCTCAAAAGCAGCGGCACCGATCGCCTGCCCGTAATGGGGGACGACCTTCCGGATAAAATCCAGCTCTATTTCCGATATGGCGACAAGAGCCTTCATTTCAGTGAATACCTGTACACTTTCAATATGGTCCGGGTGTCCATGGGTGATGAGGACCACGTCCATGTCTTCGGGAGTCAAAGAGAGATTCGACAACCCGTCCCGCACATTGCCGAAGAACTCGTAATGACCTGGGTCGATGAGGATCTTCTTTTGTCCGTCGATAAAATACGTGTTGCAATTGTTGGCCATGGGATGGTCCCACAGGAATACATGGAGGTCGTCCAGGATTTCCATTCTTGTCTCCTTGGATGGTATAGTCTGGATATCATAGGTGGCGGTGGTGTGGGTGTCAAGCGCCTCTCGAGCTTGGTTGCTGAACCCATATATCAAATCCGCCATCTAATTGCCGCATCATTAAGTTTCAAAATGTCATTTGGCGAAATTCCTGATCACCAGTAAGGTGTCAGATGTAAGGCGCCGAGGAGCGAAGACCGAGACGTATAAACAATGCGTCGCAGGGAGGAGCGAGCGAGGGCAATCCCGCGAGGCGCGGGACAGATGGTGCCTTACTGGTTATCAGGCGATATCTTGACATTGACATCTGCTTGCGGCTGTTCTATTGAATGGCGTGAGCACGAATGTTGTGAGTGTACGCGAGAAACAGGATTCCTATGATCCAGTTGTTTCATCTCTACAAGAAGTTCGGCCCGAATGCCGCCCTGGAGGACATCAACCTGCGAGTTCGCAGAGGGGAGTTTGCCTTTGTTACCGGACCGAGCGGAGCAGGAAAAACGACGCTCCTGCGGTTGATTTTCGGAGCTGAAAAACCTACAAGCGGCCACATATTAATTAATGGTATAAACCTGAGCCGCATCGGACGCAAGAAGCTGGATCTGCTCCGGCGTAAGGTGGGATTCGTGTTTCAGGACTTCAAACTGTTGACGGGGAGAACCGTGTTCGATAATGTCGCCCTGGCCCTGGAGGTGGCGGGAGAACGGCCGTCGTATGTCAGAAAAAAGGCCCATCTGGCTCTTCGATCGGTGGGCTTGGTCAAGAAAGAGCAATCGTATCCTCTACAGCTTTCCGGAGGAGAACAGCAGCGTGTGGCAATCGCCCGGGCCATCGTAAATGATCCGCTGGTTCTCCTCGCGGACGAACCCACCGGAAATCTGGATCCAGATCTCACCAGGGAAATTATGCTTCTCTTCCGAACCATCCATATGAAAGGTACCACCGTACTCGTGGCAACCCATAGCAGAGAACTCCTGCAGAAGACCGCCCAGAGACAAGTCATCCTGAACCGCGGGAAACTCATCGGGGAAAAATGAAACTGAGGCTGGGACCATATTTCATGCGGCAGGCGATACAGAATGTCAGGAAAAACTGGCTGGTACATATCGTCGGCGTAAGCACGATGGTCATCTCACTTCTCATCTTCGGGACTTTCCTCCTGCTCTTTTACAACGTGGATAACTGGATTCATGGCTGGGGTGACAGTTTCTCCATGTCCATCTACCTTAAAGACGGGATTGCTGATACAACCAGGCAGAAGTTGCTTTCACTGATTCGAGACCTTCCCGGGGCCCGGATCGATCGAATTATCACGAAGAAGCAGGCATTTCTGGATCTAAAGAGGGCGCTGGGTAGAGAGGGAAACGTTCTGGAGGGGTTGCCGAAAAATCCCTTGCCCGCGTCTATAGAGGTGGTCTTCAAGTCTTCGGACCACTCGAAACCTGAGCCGGAAAAAATCCGGAAAAAAGTCGAGACATTCGAAGGTGTGGAAGAGGTGCAGTACAGCGAGGAATGGCTGAGGCGTTTTGAAGGTCTGATGAGCATGTTCCGGCTGGCGGGACTGATTATCGGGGGGCTTCTGGGTCTCGGGGTTCTTTTCATCGTTACCAATACCATAAAGTTGACGATTTATTCCAGGCAGGAAGAGATCGAGATCATGAAGCTTGTAGGCGCCACTGACTGGTTTGTCAAAACGCCTTTTCTGCTCGAAGGTTCCATTCAGGGAGCCGTGAGCGGTTTCTTTTCCATCCTTGTTCTGTATGGGGGATATTTCCTCTTGTCGGTCAAGAAAGCCGATATCCTCGGACTTGCACTCCTGGACTTTGTATTTATTCCCCAGGGCTACATCCTCACTATTTTTTTGGTGAGTATCGGTCTTGGATTGCTTGGCAGTTTTATAGCGTTGGGAAGATTTTTTCGCCTATGAAGCGTTGTATCTCTCACCATCTCAAAACGAATCTCACCTTTGTGATAGCGTCGTTATCTGTGATCCTGGCAGGCGCAACTTCCGGAATCGCATCGTCAACCTCGAAGGAATCGACCCGGGCCGGCGTTCAGGTGCGACGGCTCGAGACGGAGTTGACCAAGGAGAGAAAAAGGTTCGAACTGTTCAACATCAGAGAAAAAGATCTCCTTTCCCGGGTCTCAACGATCGAAAAGGAGGTTGCCGAGAGACGGGTGGAATTGGCGGCCATCCAGAATGAAATCCGGCACAGCGTTTCGGTGATTCAGCCCCTCCAAAAGGAGAAGGCCACGTTGGAAAAGTCTCTCCAGGCCGTGGAAGACAAGCTCATGGAGAGGCTGCTGGCGCTCTACAAATACGCGAGAAGGGGTTATATGAAAATCCTTGCCACTGCTACGGATCTTGACCAGTTTCGGCTGCGGGTGAAATACCTGAAGGCTGTCATGCTGGAAGATCGCGGGGTATTGGAAGAACTGTTTGCGAAAAAAGACGCACAGGAAAAGAGGATAGCCCTCCTGCGCGGACAACTCAACCTGGCGCAATCCACCAGGGATCAGGCACAAGAAAAGCTGACGGTCCTGAAGAAAGACCTGGAGGACAAGGTGATCCTCCTGATGAAGACACATAAGGAAAAGGAATTTTACGAGACCGCTATCAAGGAACTGGAGGAAGGCGCGGAAAACTTGAAAAACACCCTCCTCGATCTGGAAAAAAGACCTGCCGGAAATGGGGGAGCAACAAGGGCATCCTCCTTTGTCGACGAAAAGGGGCGACTCCCTCTGCCCTTGGAAGGCAAGGTCCTCCAAGGAAGGCAGGTTCTGGGGGCGTCGGCAGGCAGGATCCGGCGCGGCATCTATATAGAGAGCAAGGGCGAGGATGAAGTGCGGTGTGTCTTCCCGGGAAGAGTGGCATTTTCAGGCAGGCTCAAAGGGTACGGAGAGATGATCATTGTCAATCACGGGTCCCGCTTTTTTACCATTTTTGCGGAGCTGGGCGAAAGACTGATGGAAACCGGTGAGCAGGTGACCAGTGGCGAGGTCATCGGCCTTGCGGGGAGCCCGGACCGTTCAGGGTTGGCGAGGCTCTATTTCGAGATCAGGCATGGGGAGGCAATCCTGAACACGACGAAATGGTTGAAGATTAGGTGACATCTTCCATGCAACCTGAGATGGGGATCAAAACAACCTTGTTCATCTATGATTACATGCCGGCTCAAGAAGGACAGGAGAGTTTTTTTGGGTCGCTTCCTAATGCCAAATTTCAAAATCCAAATGTCAAATCAATGTCCAATGTCAAATGATCGAATAGAGGTAGACTTGCAAAACTGCGGCGTGGGAACCGGCCCCTCGGCGTGCCGCAGACAGGCAAGCGGAAAATGTTTTGGCATTGAGGCATTTGGATTTCATTTGACATTTGGGCTTTGGCATTTGTCATTTGCAGCTACGCGGGTTAGATTTTGTCTCACTTCTCTCTTCTGAGTAGCAAGCTAACAGCCATGAGCTGTGGACGGTGAGGTGAATTTTTTGGTTGTATTTTAGGGGAAATCAAATAATAATTTTATGATTGAGCGTTTTTGGATCGATAAGAGTTTCAGGAAATGCTCCCCTGGGAAAGGGACTAAATATTCTAGGAGCGAGGAATGAAGAAAACCGGGAAAAGAAAGACTGTTTTAAGCATTCTCTTGGCATGCCTCTTGGTCGCGGCCCTATTGTCTGTGCACGGCAATCGCGAGGAGGCAAAGGCAGATACGGACGCCGTTTACAAAAATATCGAACTCTTCACCGAAGTACTCCGGGAGGTTGAAAAGCACTACGTAGAGCCGGAAGACTCCCAGAAACTCATTTACGGTGCAATCAAAGGAATGGTCAACAGCCTTGACCCTCATTCCTCTTTCATGACGAAAGACGAGTATCAGGAACTGATGACGGAGACCAAGGGGAGTTTTTCCGGGGTGGGGATTGAAATCACCATTAAGGACGATGTGCTGACAGTTGTTTCTCCCATTGAGGGGACGCCCGCGTATAAAGCCGGAATAAAACCAGGAGACATGATCATCGAGATCGAGAAAAAATCTACCAAAGGCATGACTCTCCTGGACGCCGTGAAAAATATTCGCGGAACCAAAGGGACTCCAGTCGAATTAACGGTAGCGCGGAAAGGTCAAAGCGAACCACTGACATTCAAGATCAAGAGGGACGTAATCCCTCTGAAGAGCGTGCGTCACTACGCGCTCACCCCGGACATCGGCTACGTGCGTGTTTCCAATTTTCAGAGTCATACCGCAAAGGATTTGAAAGCCGCGCTGGATGATCTTGAAAAAGAGCGCCCTTTGAAAGGACTTGTCCTGGACCTCAGGAATAACCCGGGAGGGCTGCTTACCCAGGCTGTAAATGTCTCTGATCTGTTTCTCGATAAGGGACTCATCGTGAGTACCCGAGGACGAGACAGCTCACAGGACATTTCCATGAGCGCACACAAGGACGGAACAGAGAGAAATTATCCAATAATTGTTCTGGTAAACGGCGGCAGCGCCAGCGCCTCTGAAATTGTTGCCGGCGCGCTCCAGGACAACAAGCGAGCGCTCATACTCGGGACCCGAACCTTTGGGAAGGGCTCCGTGCAGACAATCATACCGCTGAATGACGGATCAGGACTCAGGTTGACTACCGCGAGGTATTACACGCCCAGCGGAAGGTCCATTCAACTGAGTGGCATAGTGCCTGATATCAAGGTTGAGTTTATCCCTCCCTCCGAAAAGAAAGAAACCAAAAAAGTTCACTTTCTCAGGGAAGAAGACCTGAAAGGGCACATGGAAAATGACAGGGCGGCAAAAGAAAAGCAGAACGAGAAATCGAACAAAGAAGATGAACGGGTTGAAGATCTGCTCGAAAAGGATAATCAGGTCCGTTACGCGCTCCAGTTACTGGAGTCGTGGGATATCTTTTCAAGAATCAAGAACGTCCAGTGATGCGCCGGAGGAAGCCCCGCTTACTGTCTTTTTCTCTCGTTGTTTCTCTTGCTGTTGCGATTTTCATGTTAGGTTGCGTCTGGTTTTTCAAGGGGAGTGGGAGACCTCCGGTGCCCCTTTACGAGGAAGCCTATTCCGGCAGCAATGAACTTGCCGGAATTATCCGAAAAATAGATCTCTCGGTTTATGACGCCCTTTACCGGTCCGGAATTCCCGAAAAGGATGTTGTGTTCCTGGATGTTGAGCCGAGAGATGCGGGAAAGCAGCACTGGGAGTTCACCAAACTCCTCATCAGATGCCCGGATGAAGCCAAGGAGGGTGCTCTCCGAAGGCGGATCCGGAAAGATCTTTCCCGGTTGGGAACCAGGGTAAATGTCCGAAGCGAGAAGCCCGTCGGCCACGCCCTCCCCATTTCTATCCTGGTAGACGGTTTTCGTACGCACCGCGTCCTTCTTTCTGTCGGTATATCTCCTTCCGAGGAGCGAAAACAGAAGGCAAGGGTCGCCCTGATCATTGACGACCTTGGATATGATCCAGGCCTTGCGAAGGGCTTCATGGAGCTGAAGATTCCCGTAAGCCTTTCGGTGCTTCCTGATGCGCCTTTTACGCGACGCATTGCGATCGAGGCGGGCAAGCGGGGGTGTGAGCTGATGGTCCATCTGCCCATGGAGCCGAAACGTTATCCGGCGGTAAATCCTGGGCCCGGTACCCTGTTTGTTGCCATGGATAGTGACCAGATCCTTCACCAGTTGGCGGAGGATTTGGACCAGGTGCCCGGGGCGAAGGGCATCAATAATCACATGGGGTCCCTCTTTACCGAAGATCGGCAAAAGATGGCCGTGGTCTTGCGGGCCCTGCAGCGTCGGCATCTTTTTTTCGTGGATAGCAGGACCACACCGGATAGTGTGGGCTATGATCTGGCCAGGAAGATGGGAATTCCAACGGCGAAAAGGACCGTATTTCTGGATAATGATTTGAATCCTGCGGCCATAAAATCACAGGTACGGCGTCTCCTGAATATGGCCAGGCATAAGGGCTGGGCAATCGGTATCGGCCATCCGCACAAGGAAACACTCAGGCTGTTGAGAGATCTCGTGCCTGGTCATCAGAACGGTATTGAGATCGTTCCCATATCCGAGCTCCTTGGATAGTCGTTGGTTGTGTTGAAGCGGATGAAGGAAAGGAGGATTTGAATGAAAGTCCC
>Ga0315535_1000376_pt1 | contig 31515 bp, 18 predicted proteins | sample SalMarSW160220MG_2_FD_203092 | JGI IMG/M metagenome (GOLD analysis project Ga0315535, IMG submission 203092) | Salt marsh sediment microbial communities from the Plum Island Ecosystem LTER, Massachusetts, United States - Salt Marsh Sediment SW1602-20 ... | reverse complement strand
ACGACAGCCCCGCCGACTCCAGCGCCTTGGGATCGGCCAGGTTCAACACCTGCCCGGCGGTGAGCCAGGGGACGACCTGACCCCGCCCGCTCAGGTACTCCAACATGCGCTGCACGAAGGGCAGGAACACCGGCTGCAGAGCCAGGTCGTTCCAGAACTGGTCGAGGGTGGAGGTCCACACCAGCACCGTGCCCTTGCCACGGTATCCCTCCACCAGGGCGGGAGTGCCGTCGTCGTAGCGTGCGAGCACCCGCGCCGAGTCCGCCGGCTGGAAGGCCCGCGCGCGGAAGAAGCGTGCGGCGGTGAAGTCCCCGCTCCGCGGTCTCGCGAACACCTCGAAGATGGGGCTGTCGTGGTCGAGGAATCCGAGGCGCCCTCCCTGGCCTTCGGTGCGGTCCTGCACGCCGCCCACCGTTCCAGGCAGGATATCCGCCGCAGAGGCGGGCCAGGACGCCTCCTGGCCCAGGACCACCAGCACGCCACCGCCGGCCTCCACGAAGCGGCTTACCCGCTGGGCGGAGGCACCGTCCAGCCGGGTGTCGTTGAGCACCAGCACCGCCGCGCCCGAAAGGTCCTCGCCGCGCACCTCGTCGCTCCGGCGCACGCGCACCGTGAAGCGGTCGTCGGGAGAGATGTCCAGCGCCTCGCGGAGATAGAGGCTGGCATTGCGTCCCGTGCGGGACCCCTCCAGCACCGAGACCGGGATCGCGCTCCCCGGCGACGCCACGAAGTAACGGGCGTCGTCGGCCGCGAGACCGTCGTCGGGGACGCTGACCGCCCCGCGGGTGTGGGGCAGGGAGAGCGTGAACGGCGCGAAGGTCACCGACGCCGCGCCGTCGGCGGGCACCGGGACCGTGCGGGTCTGCACCGTCTGTCCCTCCAGCTCCAGAGTCACCGGAACCTGCCGTGGGCCCCGGCCCCCCTGGCGCACGATGCGGGCCGTGGGCGTGACGCGCTCCCTGCCGGAGAGCGCCTGCCGGGCCAGCGTCACGTCGGCCACCTGCACGTTCTCGTCGAGGGTCCCGGCCACGTCCACCGGCGTGAGCTTCGCACCCGCGGGCAGGTGGACGTCCTCGTTGCCCGTCCATCCGTTCTTCTGGAAGTCGCTGATGAGGACCACGTCGCCCGAGGGCAGCCTCGACTCCTCCAGGATGGTCTCGGCGACCTTGAGGGCGGGACCGAAGCGCGTGACCTCGGAGCCGACGCGTACCGTGTCCAGCGCGCTCCGGAGGCGGGTCCGGTCCGTGGTGGAGCGTGCCAGCACCCGGGCGCCCCGGGAGAAGGTCACCAGGCTCGCCCGGTCCAGGGGCCCGAGGCCGTCGAAGACGTGCCCGGCCGCGGCGACGGCGCGGGCGAAGGCGTCGCCCACGCCCATGCTGTAGGACTGGTCCAGGAGCACCACCACCTCTCTGGGTCCGCTTCCCCCGGCGGCCGCCACCGAGCCGTTCTGGAAGAGCGGCCGGGCGAAGGCGACGGCCAGCAGCCCGAGGGCCAGCGCCCGCAGCGCCAACAGGAGCCAATGCTCGACGCGCCGTCGGCTCTGCTCCTGGAAGGGGACCTTGCGCAGGAAGACCAGGGACGGGAAGAGCACCACGTTCCGCCGCCGCCGGCGCGTCAGGTGGAGCACGACGGGAATGACGATTCCGGCCAGCCCCAGCAGGAAGAGGGGGACGAGGAAGGTCAGGCTCATCGTGTCCGGCTCAGTCGCTGGCGGGCCGCGAGGTAGGCGAAGAGCGCCAGGTCCAGGGGTTGCGAGGTGTCCAGGAGCCGATAGTCGATGCGGTTGCCCGCGAAGCGCTCCTCCAGCTCGGTGGTGTGGGTGCGCAGCAGGCGCAGGTACTCGTCCCGGAGGCGCTCGGGGATCACCGGGATCTGCTCGCCGGTCTCCATGTCCTCGAAGCCCGAGGCGTCCAGGAACGGAAAGGCGAGCTCGGCCGGGTCGAGCACGTGGAATACGATGACGTCGTGGCCCCGGGCCTTGAGGAGCGCCACCGAGCGGAAGACCGTGTCGGTGTCCGCGTAGAAGTCGGACACGACGACGATGATCCCCTTCCGCCCCATGAGCTCGGTGATCTGGAGGAGGGGCTCCGCCAGCGAGCCCGCGCGCCCGGCCTCGATGCCGTCGAGGACGTGGAGCACCGTGTCCATGTGCTTCATGGAGGGAGGCACGTAGTCCACGATGGCGTCGTCGAAGGTCACCAGTCCGACCCGGTCGCGCTGGCGCCGGCTGAAGAAGCACAGGGCCGCGGTGAGGTAGCGCGCGTAGTCCAGCTTGGTGACGGCGTGGCTCGTGTAGTCCATCGAGCGGGACACGTCCAGGAGCACCACGAAGTTCGCGTTGGTCTCCGCCTCGAAGAGCTTGATGTAATGCCGGTCGGTGCGGGCGAAGAGGCGCCAGTCGATGCGCCGGATGTCGTCGCCGGGCATGTACTGCCGGTGCTCGGCGAAGTCGAGGCTGAAGCCCAGGTACGGGGAGCGGTGCAGCCCCGCCAGGAAGCCGTCCACCACCGTGCGCGCCAGCAGCTCCAGGTTGTCGATCCGTGCCAGGACGGCGGGATCGAGAAACCGGGCTCCGGGGCGCACGGCCCGCTGCGGTGTGACGGCGGCCATGAGCTACATCCCCGAGGAGGGCACGGGGACCGCGTCGAGGAGCATGTCCACCAGCTCGACGGCGGTGCGTCCCTCGGACTCGGCGTGGAAGTTCGTGAGCACGCGGTGGCGCAGCACCGGATGGGCGAGGGTGCGGATGTCGTCGAAGGTCACGTGGTAGCGGCCCTGCGTGATGGCCCGCGCCTTGCCGCCGAGGACCAGGTACTGCGCCGCACGCACGGATGCTCCGTACGCCACCCACTTCTGCACGAAGTCCGGGCACCCTTCGCCGGGGCGGCTCGTGCGCGTGAGCTCCACCGCATAGTCCATCACCGGCTCGGAGACGGGCACCCGGCGCACCAGCTTCTGGAACGCGACGAGGTCCGGCCCGGTGACCACGTTCCGGAAGTCGGGCTCCTGGATCGCCGTGGTAGTGCGCACCACCTCCAGCTCCTCGTCCCGGGACATGTGCTCGATGATGATCTGGAACATGAAGCGGTCGAGCTGCGCCTCCGGGAGCGGATAGGTTCCCTCCAGCTCGATGGGATTCTGCGTGGCGAACACGTAGAACGGCTCGTCCAGCGTGTACGTGCGGCCCTGGACGCTCACCCGGTGCTCCTGCATGGCCTCCAGGAGCGCCGCCTGGGTCTTGGGAGGAGTCCGGTTGATCTCGTCGGCCAGCACGATGTTGCTGAACACCGGTCCGGGGGCGAAGACCATCTCCCGGCGCCCCGTGCGCACGTCCTCCTGGATGATGTCCGTGCCGGTGATGTCCGACGGCATCAGGTCCGGCGTGAACTGGATGCGGCTGAACTTCAGGTCCAGGACCTGTGCCACGCTGTGGATGAGGAGCGTCTTCGCCAGACCTGGCACGCCCACCAGCAGGCTGTTGCCGCCCACGAAGAGCGTGAGGAGCATCTGCTCGATGACCTCGTCCTGACCCACGATGAGCTTCCGCAGCTCGCGGATGATCTGCTCCCGTCCTTCCTTCATCCGGTCGGCGAGGGCGACGTCGTCCGCGCTCTCCAGTTGCACCGTTCCGATCGCTTCAGGGGTCAAGGGATTCTCCTGGGTGTCAGGGCGTGAGGCCGTAGATCACATGGTCGATGGCGAGCCTGTAGCCTTCGTCGGTGAGGTCGCTGGGGTAGTAGCCCGTGTTGCCCACGGGGCCAGCCGCGACGCCGGATGTTCTGCGGGCAGGCTCCTTCCCTCCGCCCGCGCGCAGCTCGAGGAGGAGCTCCAGCGCGTCGGAGTAGTTCGGCGCGATCTCCAGTGCCTGCAGCACCGTGTGACGGGCGGACGTGACGTCGCCGGCGTCCCGCTGTGCCACGGCCAGCCGGTACAGGGCCCGCGCGCGGTCCGGCGGCTTCAGCGCCACCACCGCCTCGCGCTCCCTGATCGCGGTGGCGTGGTCCTTCACCTGGGCGGCCAGCGACGCGAGGTGCCGGTGCACGTCGATCTCGTACGGGTCGATCTCCATGACCCTGGAGAGCGTCCGCTCCGCGTCCCGGGTGCGTCCCAGGCGTTCCTGGAGCGTGGCCTCCTCCGTGAGGGCCGCGTAGTTCGACTCGGAGAGGGCGTTCAGCCTGGCCAGAGCCGCCACCGCGAGCTCCGGCTCCCCCCTGGCCTCGTGCACCTGGGCCAGCCACCAGTAGGGGCTGTCCGGGCCGCCGTACTCCGGGAACATGCGCAGCGCCGCGGTGAGGTGGGGCTCGGCGTCGTCGTAGCGCTTCGCGCCCACCAGGCGGGCGCCGAGCCTGAGCTGTCCCAGGAGGTCCCCGGGGTGGGCGCGCACGAAGCTCTCCAACGCGGGGATGCCGGCGGCGGCCGGCGGCGCGTCCGCGATGCGGGCGAGCCCCTTCAGGGGCCCGGCGAAGCGCTGCTTCATCCAGGCGTCGAAGTCACCGTCGAACTTCTTCAGGGGCGTGCCCAGCACGGTGGTGAAGAGCTCGTCGGTGGTGCGCCCGTCCCGGTACCCGTCCAGCATGGTGCGGACGGCCCCGAAGCCCCAGCGGTCCGCGATGAGCTGGAAGACCTGCGACGCCTCGTAGTACGAGAACATCACCTGCTGGGGGTACTCCGGCCGCATGAAGCCGTCGTCCAGGTCGCTCACCTTCTTCAGGCGGCCGTCCCGCAGCGCTTCCACGAAGGGGATGGTGGGCTGCATGCCCCACCCCGGCCTGGCCCGGTGCTGCTCGTACACGGCCAGCCCCTCGGTGAACCAGCGCGGCACCCGGTGGTTCGTCATGGCCAGGTGGAACGCGTGGGACAGCTCGTGCCAGAGCGTGGAGGCCCAGTTGTACTCGCCCTTCTCCCGGGCGGCCGGCGAGTCGAGGACCAGCACGCTGCCGAAGCTCACCCCCAGCGCGCCCAGGCCCGTCTCGCCCAGGGTGCGCACCGAGAAGTCGGCGTGGTCGGGATACATCTCCACCCGCACCGGCAGGGGCGGCTGCTCCCCGTAGTGTGCCGCCAGGCTGTCGTAGGCCTCCTCCGCCCACGCGGATACGTACGGGGCCAGCAGCGCCGCCTCGTCCTTCCGCAGGAAGAGCCGGAAGTGCTCCGTGGGGATGGTCTCGTAGTTCTTGAACGAGTCCAGCAGGTCGAGGCTGTTCTTGAACCACGGGTTGTAGGGGTCGCCGGCGAAGGCCTTCTCCAGGTGCGCCCGCGCGTCGGTGATGTCGCCCAGGCGGAACTCGTTCATGCCCAGGATGCCCCACGCGTCCCATGCGGCGGAGTCCAGCGCGACGGCGACGCGGGAGCGGCTCACGGCGGTGGCGTAGCGGCGTACCTGCACCGCCATCTCGGCCACGGTGGCGTCCACCTCGGCGCATCGGGGGTCGATGGCCAGCGCCCGGGCCCGCGTCCGCCGGAACGCCGCGGTATCCCCGGCGATGAAGTCCGCCGCGGCCAGCATGGAGAGCGCGTCCAGGGAGGACGGGTTCACGTCCAGCGCCTTCGCGAGGTCGGCCCGGGCGTCGCCGACGGCCTCCCGCGAAAGGTGCAGCCGCGCGGCCTCCACCAGCGCCGGCACCGAGCGGGGGTTCACCTTCAGCGCCGAGTCCACGCGCGCCCACGCTCCGGCGACACCGTCGAAGTCCAGGGCGCGGGCCATGTCCACCAGCGCCCTGGGGTCCCTGGGGTTCGCCGACAGCACCTTCTCCAGCTCCTTCTTGGCCTCGGGGCTCTCGTACTTCTCCAGGAAGAGCTCTCCGGTGAGGAGCACGGGCTCGGGCCACCCCGGGTCCTTCGCCGCGGCCTCGTCGAAGGCCTTCAGCGCGTCCTGGAAGAGGTCGGGATCACGCCGTCCCAGGCGACGTACCGCCCGCCCCACCGCCACCAGGTCCGGGGCCGGGAGGTTTCCGCCGGCGTTGTTGTAGACGTCGATGAAGCGGTCGAAGCGCGCCATGGCGTCCGCGACGTGGCCGCGGTCGAAGAGCAGCTCGGCGAGGTTGGCCTCCGCGGTGAGCCGGTCGTCGGCCTTCCCGTCGACGGCCCGGCGGAAGGCCGCCTCCGCCGCGTCCAGCCTGCCCGTGAGGAGCAGCACCTCGCCCAGGGTGTTGGCCATGGCCGGGTCCGGCGGGCCGCCGCCGGCCGGTCGAGCCACGGCTTCGGCGTCGTCGTAGCGCCCCACGGTGACCAGCGCCGTGACCAGGCCCCGCCGGGCCTCCACGGAGGACGCGTCCCGCCGGAGCACGCCCCGGTATGCGGCGATGGCCTCGTCGTAGCGGCCGGAGCGGAGCGAGGTCCGCGCCTCGGCGAGGGTCTGGGCCGAGGCGCCGGTCGGAACGGCGGATGCGAGCAGCGCGAGGAGCACCCCGGGCAGCGCGGCCGCAACGCCGCGCGCAGGCAGCACCGGGCGCCGCCCGGCCGCGGTCCGCGCGCGGGTGCCCGGACCCTCCGCCCCGCCACGGCGCCTCACGACCCACCTCCGTGGCGGCGGATCTCCCGGTCCTTCAGGGCCAGCTCCACCAGGAGGTTCTCGAGCTGCTCCTCGTACTGGGCCGGCGGGAGAGACGCCTTCCGTGCCCGCAGGTCGTCGATCTTCTTCTGGATCCCCGTGCGCTCGGCGTACAGGCGGGCCAGCACGGAGTCGGCGGTGGCGGGCGCCGCGGTGGCCGCCGTGCCGTGCGGCACGCCCAGCCGGAACGTCGTGGCGAGCCTGCCGTCGGTGCTGTCTGCGGCGGGGGCGCGGCTCCCCTTGCCGTCCCCGTTGTCGTCCAGCACCGCGTGCTCCACCTGGAGCTCGTTCTCTTCCTTGTAGTGGCGCGCCACCTCCTCGGTGGCGTACCGGAACGCCTCCAGGATGGAGACCTGCCCGTCCTTGTCGAAGTCGGCGTCGGTCCCGGCCAGCGCATCCACGAAGTAGCGCGGGAAGACCGTGGCGTTGCGCTCCAGGGCGCTGGCGGTCGCCGCCACCACCACGCGGTCGGGGGCGGCCAGCGGCGCCACGAACCCTCCGCTGGCGCTGGCGGTGTTCACCACGGCGACCTTCTGGGTCTTGAACGCCGCCAGGGCCGTGGCCAGCTCCGCCGGCGTCAGGTCGGGGCCCGGCAGGTTGAAGCGGACGTCCTCGCCCTCGGAGGTGCCGTGGCCGATGAGCACCAGGAGGATGTCGTCATGGGGAGCGGCGGCGCGGGCCATGGCCGCCAGGGCCGAGAGGACGTTCGCCTTCGTGGAGCGGGCTTCCCGCCGATCCGGGGCGGTGGCGGGGCTCTCCTCGAGCACGGTGACGTTGTCCGCGGGCACGCCCAGCTCGTGCGTGAGGGCGGAGTCCAGTCGCAGCGCGAGCCGGTGGAACTCCTGGCGGTACTCGGCGGTGCCCCCGAGCCCGGCCACGATCAGGGCGCGCGTCTGCTGCGCGGAGGCGGGCGGGGCCGTGAGCACGGCAAGCACTGCGGCGAGGAGGCTCGTCCGGACGGCGCAGCCCGGCAGCGTGAGCAGCACCCTCGGGGCGAAGCGGAGTGCGCCGGCGCGGAGATCGCCACGAAATTCGCCAGCGTGTATCATGCGAGCCCCCGGGAGCGCCGGTACCACCACTCCGCGCCCATGAGCAGCACCATGAGAAGGAAGAGCGCGGGCATGTCCCAGAGGTCGCGCTGCTCGGTGAGGGTGACCCCCGCGCCGGACACCGCGATGTCCTCGGGGAGCGTGCCCGCGGTCTGCGGCGTGTAGAAACGACCGCCGGTCTCCTTGGCGATGCGCTCGAGGAGCTGCGTGCGCCTGCCCGCGCCGAAGTACTCCTGGTCGCTGGGCGCCACGCGGAGGAACACCTCGTCGCTCCCCAGGGTGTGGGCGCCGCGGGTGGCGGCCACGTCGACGCGGTACTCGCCGGACTCGGCGGGCTTGAAGTCCAGAGCGTACTCGCCGTCGCGCTGGGGGACCCACGCCAGGGTCGTGTCCGTGACCGCGCCCGAGGGGCTGGTGATGTGGGCGCTCACCCTGGCGTCGTTCACCGAGATGAAGGACGAGTCACTCACCTCCACCGAGAGGTGTGCGTCCCCCCCGCGCTCCACGCGATCCTGCGCGAGGGTGGCGCTCACCTCGTCGGGGACGCCCTCCACCAGCCAGCGCATGAGCTGCTGCCAGAAGATCTGATGGCTGTGGTTGCTCAGGGGGACCTGGGCGCCCATGCGCCAGAGGTAGTCGTCCTGGACAGTGAGTGCCAGCGCCTTCCCCTTGCCGTAGCGCTGATGGGCGAGCACCACCTGGTCCGCGGTCAGTCCCTGTCCGGTCCCCACCAGGAGTGCCGTGGCTCCGGGGCGCAGCTCCGAGATGGGGTTCACCGTGGTCACCGTCGGCAGCGAGTCCCAGCGGGCGGCCACCCCACCGGGTGCGGCGCTCAGCTGCACCACGGGGTTGGCGAGCCCGGCGGGGGTGGGGGCCACCTTGATCTCGGCCGGGAAGCCACCCCGACCCTGCACCGGCGCACCGAGGATCACCGGGAGCACCTCTTCCACCGGCGTGCCCGCCCAGCCGCCCTCGGCGAAGGACCTCCGTCCACCCAGCATGAGCAGCCCGCCCCCACGCTGCGAGACGAAGTCGGCGATCATCTGGAGCTGGTCGTGGGAGAAGTACGAAGCCTCGATGCTCCCCAGCACCAGGGCCCGGTACCGGTACAGCTGCTCCCGCGTGCGCGGGAAGCCGTCCACCAGCTCGTTGGCGCTGTCCACGTCCAGACGCAGGAACTTGCGCGGGGCCGTGCGCACGAGGACCACCACCTGGATGTTCGGATCGCCCGCCTCCGCCTGACGGATGAACTTCACCTCGTAGCGCGGCTCCCCCTCGAAGTAGAGGACCTTCGCGCGCTCGCCCAGTACCTCGCCGTCCACCTCGCGCTGGTTGTTTTGCGCTACGCGCTCGCCCTCCTGCACGGGGATCCGAAAGCGCAGCCGCGTCGGCCCCACGGAGTCGAGGCGCAGGCGCACGCGCGTCACCACCGGCTCGCCGTCGGGCCCGAGCTCCACCTGCTGCCGGGCCAGGATGCGTTGGTCGTTCTCGACGATGAGGGGAACGCTCCTGCGGCCCACACCGGTCTGCGTGACCACGACGTCCACGAGGAGGTCGCTTCCCCTGAGGACGGAGCGCGGCACGTCGACCCGCCCCATCTCGATGTCCGGCGAGACGGACTCGTCGCCCACGCCCACGGTGAACACGGGCACGCCCGCCGCCTGCAGGGGGACCAGGGACCGGGTGAGCGGGGTGGGGGAGTTGTCGGCGCCGTCGCTCACCAGCACGAGCCCGGAGAGCGGGACGCCGGCGAGCTCCTGGCGCGCCGCGTCCAGCGCCGCGCCGATGTACGTGTGGGTGCCGTCGTAGGTCAGAGCCCCGGGGGAGTCGATGCGGCTCGATCCGGCGGAGAATCGGAAGAAACGGACGGTGAAGCGGGCCGCCAGGTCGTGGAGGAGCTTGCTCTGCCCCGGCGTGAAGGCTTCCCGCACGAAGTCGCTCCGGGGACGGCCATCGGCATCGGTGAGCCGCATGCTCCGGGAGTCGTCGACGACGACGCCCACGAAGTTCTGCTGCGGGACCACCGTGGACAGCACCAGGACGGGTTGGAGGAAGCAGAACAGGAGCGCCGCCAGAAGCGCCACCCGGAGCCCGGCCATGACCGCGCGCTCGGCGGGGCGGGTCCTGCCCCGCGCCAGCGTGTACGAGGCCACCACCACCGCCGCCAGAACCCCGCCGCCCAGGAGCCAGGCGCGCAACGCCCCTGGGGCCCCCAGGGCCAGATGCCCCTGCTCGAAGACGATGGGGCGGTACTTGAACAGCAGCTCGAAGACGCGGCTCACTGGCTCATGCCGCGGCTCCTACCGCCGGGGCCGGAGTGGGTGGGAGGAGGGTCCGCATGGGTTCCGGAGACGTGAATTTCTACGAACGTGGCGGGTTCCAATCCTACGGCACCGGCCGCGGAAGGTTCCTGCGCCCTCCGTGGAGACCCGCGCGCGAAGACAGGTGTCGAATCCTGCGCCAACCCCGAGGACCCGCGCGCGGACGCCGACTTTGAATCCGGCGGACATCCGTTACGTAGGACCTTCTGTGCGGGACATCCCGCGATGTGGTACGCTTTGACGCATGGCCAGACAAAGGGACCGACCCATGACCACGGCGACGCGCAGCGTCACCATCCGAGACTTCCTGATCTTCCAGGTCAAGCTGCTCCTGGACGGCGCCAAGGACTGGGTGGTCGTTCCCCTTTCCATCGTCGCGGTCCTGCTGGACCTCCTGGCCGGAAAGGGACGACGCCCCCGCCTCTTCTACTCGGTGGTGCGCCTGAGCGAGCGCTTCGACCTGTGGATCAACCTGCACGGCGTCATGGAGCGCGTGGACGAGACCGATGACGGCCTGTTCGGGGCCAGCGAGGCGGGCTCGGACTCGCTCATCGGGAAGATCGAGCAGCTCGTGCGGGGCGGCGACGAGCCCAGAAGCCGGAGGGGGAAGGACAGGATCCCGCCGGCGTAGGCGCGGGGGTTCGTCGGCATCGAGCCGGGACCCCCATGCCGCCCTCGAGCGACCTCGCGGGGGGCGGGCGTGGCCGCTCGCTTCGACACGAACATGGTCATCGACGCGCCGGCGCAGTACGATGCCGTGTCCCCTTTCGTGCAGACCAACACGCGCAGGTGCCCCGAATGAGCGACGTCGTCGCCGAGCTCAACGCGTCCCTCCGGGACCGCTACGTGGTCGAGGAGGAGATCGGCCAGGGCGGGATGGCGACGGTCTATCTGGCCCGCGACGTCCGGCACGACCGCAGCGTGGCCATCAAGGTGCTCCATCCGGAGCTGGCCGCGGTGCTCGGTGCGGAGCGCTTCGTCACCGAGATGAAGGTGACGGCGAGCCTTCAGCACCCCCACATCCTCCCGCTCTTCGACTCGGGGACGGCGCAGGGCCAGCTCTTCTATGTCATGCCTGTCGTGGAAGGCGAGTCGCTGCGAGAGCGTCTGGAGCGCGAGCAGCAGCTGAGCATCGAGGAAGCGGTCCGCATCACCACCGAGGTGGCCGGCGCCCTCGACTACGCGCATCGCCACGGTGTGGTGCACCGCGATATCAAGCCCGAGAACATCCTGCTCCACGACGGCACGGCGCTGGTGGCCGACTTCGGCATCGCGCTGGCCGTCTCCAACGCCGGCGGCGTCCGCCTGACGCAGACGGGCCTCTCGCTGGGCACACCCCAGTACATGAGCCCCGAGCAGGCCACCGGGGAGCGGAGCATCGACGGCCGCACCGACATCTATTCCCTCGGCTGCGTGCTGTACGAGATGCTCGCGGGCGAGCCTCCCTTCTCCGGAGGGAGCGCCCAGGCCATCGTCGCCCGGGTGCTCACCGAGTCCGCGCGGCCCATACGCGGCAGGCGCGACACGGTCTCACCCGGCCTGGAAGCCGCGGTCCTCAAGGCGCTGCAGCGGCTTCCCGCCGACCGGTACGCCACGGCCAACGCCTTCGCCGAGGCCCTGCGGACCGGCGAGCGGATGCCGGTGGGGTCCGGGCAGGGGGCTTCCTCGCCGGCGCCGGCGTCCTCGGCGGGCCGGAGAGGCCTACGCCTCGTCGCCGGCCTGGTGGTGGCGGCGGCGTTGCTCTTCGGTGCGTACCGCCTGGGTGCCCACCGGGAGGCCGCTGCGGGCGCGGGCTCGACATCCGCCTGGGTCGGCGAGCGCCTCGGGGGTCCGCCCGTGGCGATGTTCCCGCGGGTCTCACCCGACGGCAAGACCGTGGCCTTCGCCGCCATGGTGGACGGTCAGACCCAGCTCGCCGTGCTGAACCCGGAGTCGGGCGACTGGCGCGTCCTCACGCACGACACCACCCGGGGCCTGGCGGAGGATTTCGCCTGGACGCCGGACGGGACGCGCATCTACTACAGCCGCTTCTTCGAGGGGCTGCAGGGGGTGTACAGCATCACGCCGCTCGGAACCGACGACCGTCTGGTCCTCGACCAGGCGGGGGGGCCCCAGGCGCTTCCCGACGGGAGCCTCCTCGTCGACCGACTGAACGCGGACCGACGCCTCCAGCTCTATCGCTACTGGCCCCAGTCGGGGCGCCTCGACACGCTTCCCGCCTCGTCCGCCCTCACGTGGTCGAAGGACTTCTTCCGGGCTTTCCCGGACGGGAAGGAGGCGGCCTTCTTCGGGGTGCCGGGCGCGCACGCGGCTGGCCCCGAAGCCCTCTACGCCATCGACCTCGCCAGCAAGGCGGTGCGCCTCCTCTCCGACCTGAGCGGGCTCGTCATGCAAGGCGGCACCTCCTTCGGCGTGGCCGCCGACGGGAGCGCGGTGCTGATGCCGCGGACCGTGGGGGACGGCTACGACGTGGTCTCCATCCCCCGGGACGGCTCGGGCCGCGTGAGGACCCTGTTCTCCAGCACCAGCATGATCACGGACGTGGACGCCGGGCCCGACGGCAGCATCTACGTCGACCAGCTTCACCGTCCGTGCGTGTGGTTCACGTACGATCCCCGGAGTCGCCACCTCGAGACGTACGATCTCCTTCCGGAGTGCGACGACAACCTGCTGCCGCTCCCGGACGGACGTATCCTGACGAGCTCTCGATCCGGCGGGCGCGAACGGCTGGTGACCATCCGTCCCGGAGAGTTGGCCGCGCCGTTCCTGGGGACCGACGCGGCGGCCAGAGGGCCGGCGGCGATGCTCGGGGGTGACCGGATCATGGCCTGGTCGGGGGCCGATATGGACACGCTGCTCATCGCAGCCGCGGCCGACGGTCGCATCGCCGGGCACATTCCCGGGTTCGGGGAAGTCACTGAATTCGTCGGGTCACCGGACAGCCACACGATCTACTTCGCCCGGGCGGGCGGGATCTGGTCGATGCCCGCGGGGGGCGGCACAGCGAAGCGCCTCCGCGACGGGGACTATGTGGCCATCGACCCCGCCGGGCGCTATCTGGTCATCGAGACGAACGCCGCGGACCGGGTCCATCTCTTTCACGTTCCCCTGGACGGCACGGCCGAACGGGAAATCCCGGTTCACGGGCGGATCCCCCTGTCACCGCAGGCCATCGGACCGGGCGCGGTTGCCGCCGATGGGAGGATCCTGGTGACCGCGGTATCTCCCGCATTGTGGCACTGGCCGGCGGGCATCCTGGATCCGAAGACGGGTGCGCTGGAGCTGCTGCCCGTCGGCCCCGACTACGACGTGATCGCCGCGTGGACCCCTGACGGGAAGGTCGAGGCCCTCGGCGACGCCCTGGCAGGGTCGCTCTGGCGGTTCCGGCCGGCGAAGGAGGAGAGAGAAGAATGAGCGCGCCTCGTCCACCTCTCCGCGCGGCTGTCCGAGAGGTACTCCGTTCGGCCATGGTGTCCGCGCTGCTCCTGGTGAGCTCGGCGGCGGTCGCCGCACCGGTTCGGGCCCAGGGCACGCCTCCCGAGCCTCCCCCCATCCTCGCCGGTCGGGCCTCCCCTCCCGGCACGTACGGCGCCATCGACGTGGTGCACTACGACCTGGACATCTCCCTTCCCGACCCGGGGGGCAAGAGCATCCGGGGCAATGCGACGCTCACCCTGCGCACGACGCGCCCGGGGGTCGACACGGCGGTGCTGGACTTCACGGGCCTGGCGGTGACCGGTGTGACGGTGGACGGCCGGGCGGTGGAGGCCCCGTACGCGGACGGTCACCTGTCCGTCCCGCTGCCGGCGGACGCCACCGCCACGGACACCTTCTCGGTGGACGTCTGCTACCAGGGCGTTCCGGACGACGGGCTGGTCATGATGGACAACGTCCACGGCCACCCGGCGGTGTTCGCCGACAACTGGCCGAACCGGGCGCGCTTCTGGTTTCCGTCGGTGGACGACCCCTCGGACAAGGCCACGGTGTCCTTCACCGTGCACGCGCCGGCGAAGTGGGTGGTGGTGGCCGACGGCGCCGAGGTGGGCAAGCCCACGGCGGAAGCCGCCACGGCGACCCACGGGCCCGAGCGCGTCTGGCGCTGGCGCCTGGCCGAGGCGGTGTCTCCGTACCTCATGGTCTTCGGCGCGGCGAACATGGTGGAGATCCCGTTGGGCACGGCGGCGTGCGGGCTGGCGCCCGCCTCCCCCCGGGCCGACGGGTGCATCGAGGTGTCCGCGTGGCTCTTCCCGGAGGACACCGCGCAGGCCCACCTGTCGTTCCTGCACGCGCCCGGGATCGTGGACTACTACGCGAAGCTCATCGGCCCCTACCACTTCGAGAAGCTCGCTCACGTCGAGTCCGCCACCCGCTTCGGCGGCATGGAGAACGCGTCGGCCATCTTCTACTCGGAGGAGGAGCTCGCGTCGGGGCGGAACATCGAGGGCACCGTCGCCCACGAGACCGCCCACCAGTGGTTCGGCGACTGGGTCACGGAGGAGGACTGGCCCGAGCTGTGGCTCTCCGAGGGGTTCGCCACGTACTTCAGCCACCTCTACTTCGAGCACGTGGACGGCGAGAAGAAGTTCCGGCAGCTCATGGAGAAGGACCGCCAGACGTACCTGGCCTCGCCGGTCACCGGGGAGCCGGTCATCGACCGGACGGAGCAGAACCTCTTCGACCTCCTCAACGCCAACAACTACGAGAAGGGGGGATGGATCCTGCACATGCTCCGGGGGATCCTCGGGGACACCACCTTCTTCCACGGCATCCGCGCCTACTACGCACGGTTCGGCGGCAGCAACGCCACCAGCGACGACCTGCGCGACGTCATGGAGCAGGTGTCGGGCAGGGACCTGAAGTGGTTCTTCCACCAGTGGCTGGAGGAGCCCGGGTACCCGGTGCTGAAGACCGAGTGGTCCTGGGACGGTCGCGCCGACAGCGTGGACGTCACGGTGACCCAGACGCAGGACGCGAGCTGGCCCACGTTCCGGCTCCCCATGGAGGTCGAGGTGGTACCGCCCGGCGGCTCCCCCGAGCTGCACCGGGTGGATCTGCGCCGGCGCGTGGAGCACCTGAGCTTTCCGGCCGCCGCCCGGCCGAAGGACGTGGTTCTGGATCCGGGGGGATGGGTGCTGACGGGGGACGGGCCGCGAGGCTCGGGCGGATGACGCGACGGTGAACAGGGCGGCTCGGCGGTGACTGCGCGCCCGCCCCCGCGGGCGGGACTCCCCGCGGTGAAGGTCTGCTGCATCCAGGACGAGGGGGAGCTGCGCCTGGCCACGGAGGCCGGTGCGCGCTTCGTCGGCCTGGTGGGCGCCATGCCCAGCGGCCCCGGCCCCATCCCCGACGAGGCCATCGCGCGGGTCGCGGCGGCGGCTCCGCACGACGTCACCACGGTGCTCCTGACGTCGCGGACCGGAGCCGCCGACATCGTCGCACACGTGCGCGGAACGGGCGTACGGGGCGTTCAGATCGTGCGGGACGTCCCCGCCGCCACCCGTCGTGCGGTGCGCGCCGCCCTTTCCGGCGTGGTGATCCTCCAGGTTGTCCACGTGGAGGGTCGGTCCGCCGTCGACGAAGCCCGCCGCGCCGCGGAGGGGACGGACTACCTGCTGCTGGACTCGGGAAGGCCCGCGGCCCGGGTGGCGGAGCTCGGTGGGACGGGCCGCACCCACGACTGGTCGGTGAGCGCGCGCATCGTGGAGGAGAGCGACGTTCCCGTCCTCCTTGCCGGCGGTCTGCGCCCCGACAACGTCGCTGCCGCCATTGCGGCGGTACGCCCCTGGGGCGTGGACGTTTGCTCCGGGCTCCGGGACCCCGGTGGACGCCTGGACGCGGGCCGTCTGAGGGCCTTCATGGAAGGGGTGCGGAGCGGCGTTTGAGGCCACTTTCGGCACCGCACGGGACCGTGACCTTCCGCCCCTCCCGACGATGCCCGTACCGGTAGGGATTTCCCCCACTCCCCGAGCAACACAAATCCCCACGACGGCTGCCTTCTCCTCCCGACACCCCCCCCGAGTCCCGCCCGGTAGCTTCCTCGTGGGCCACCGGCCGCCCGGCCGGACAGACAGAACCGACCCTCTTCCTCGGGGGAAGGATGGCGATGAAGCTAGAGACCGCCGGCGCCTCCGCGCTGGCGGAAAAAGAAGTGTCCGTGCACACCGTTTCGGACATCTCCGTCGAAGTCGTCTCCGATTCAGGCGAAGGCGCCCAGAAGTGCGGCACCATCTTCGGGTCGGTGTCCGCGAAGATGGGCAACGGCGTCTGGACCGTGGAGATCATCCCCGCGGAGGTCGAGCCTCCGCCCCGGAACCCCGCCGGTGCCTCGGGCATCCGCATCCGCCTGGGTGACAAGGAAGTCACCAACTGGGGCGACGAGAGCAACGTGATCGTCGCCTTCAACGAGCAGGCGCTTCTGGGCCGGCACGACCTGAACGCCCTGGCCGACGACGCGGTGATCTTGTTGGAGAACATGTGGGCCACCCACCCCGATCCGGCCGTCCGGAAGGAGTGGGAGGACGCCATGGAGCGGCTCTCCCACCGGAGCTACCGGATCATCGAGGTCCCCATGGAGGAGCAGTGCCTCACCGTGGTGGACAACGCCCGCAAGGGGAAGAACATGTTCGCCCTGGGGCTGCTGACCTGGCTCTTCGACCGGGATCTGGAGCGCACCAAGGAGCAGATCGCCTTCGCCTTCCGCACCAAGAAGCCCATCATCACCGAGAACAACATCAAGCTGCTGGAGCTGGGCTACTCCTGGGCCGAAGAGAACCTGGACGTCCGCTACGTGGTTCCCGGCATGGCGGCCGCCGGACCCATGGTGGTGATGAACGGCAACGAGGCCATCGCGCTGGGTGCCGTGGCAGCCGGCCTCGACCTGGCCGCCATGTACCCCATCACGCCGGCCACCAGCGTGTCGCACAAGCTGGGCGAGATCTTCGAGAAGTACGGCGGCGTGCTGCACCAGGCTGAGGACGAGATCGCCGCGGCCGGCGTGGCCATCGGCGCCTCGTACGCCGGCAAGTGCACCTTCACCATCACGTCGGGCCCCGGCATGGCCCTGAAGACCGAGTTCCTCGGCCTGGCGGTGATGACGGAGATCCCGCTGGTGCTGGTGAACGTGCAGCGCGGCGGACCCAGCACCGGGCTGCCCACCAAGGTGGAGCAGTCGGACCTGCTGGCGGCGACGTACGGCCAGCCGGGTGACGCGCCTCATGTGGTCATGGCGCCCGCCACCATCGGTGAGTGCTTCGACATCATGACCACCGCCCGGCGCATCGCCGAGGCCCTGCGCACCGTGGTCATCGTGCTGTCCGACGCGAACCTCGCCACCGGCGTGGCGCCCTTCCCCCGTCCGGAGCTGTCGCCGGAGTGGCAGGCGGGACCGCCGGACCAACGTCCGATTCCCGCGGGCGCCAAGCCCTACGACTGGGATCCCGAGACGGGGCTCTCCAGGCGCTTCATCCCCGGTCAGGCCGGGGGCGAGCACACCCTCACGGGGCTCGCCCACGACGAGCGGAGCAAGGTCGCGTACGACTCCGATACCGTGCAGCGCTCCATGACCATGCGGAGCCGCAAGCTCGCGGTCTTCCAGAGCACGCTGCTCCCTCCGGAGATCAACGGCGATCCAGAAGGAGGCGACCTGCTCATCGTGGGTTGGGGGAGCACCAAGGGTGCCATCGAGGAGGCCGTGGGCCGGGCCCGCAAGGAGGGCCTGTCGGTCTCCAGCACGCACCTGACGTTCCTGTCACCTCTGCAGCCGGGCCTCAAGGAGATCTTCGGCCGCTTCGAGAAGGTGATGACGGTGGAGATCAACTACTCCGACATCGTGGGCGATCCATACATCACGCCGGAGAACCGGCGTTACGGACAGCTGGCCATGATGCTCCGCGCCCAGACGCTCGTGGACGTCGACTGCTGGACCCGGGTCCTCGGCGAGCCCCTGCGCCCGGGCAAGATCCTTCAGGCCATCCGCCAACACATGCCCGGAGGTGAGGCATGATCATGCCGTCCTGCTCCCTGCTGCACCTCGCCGACGAGGACGACGACCGCGTCTTCGAGATGGGCGACTACGAGGGGCCCATCGCACGGTGGTGCTCCGGCTGCGGCGACCACTCGGTGCTCACGGCGGCGCAGCGTCTCATGGCGGACAAGCAACTCAAGCCCGAGACCACGGTGTTCGTGTCCGGGATCGGGTGCTCGAGCCGCTTCCCCCACTACATGAACACGTACGGCTTCCACGGCATCCACGGGCGCGCGCTTCCCGTGGCCACCGGCGTGAAGCTCAGCCGGCCGGAGCTCGACGTCTTCGCGGTCATGGGGGACGGAGACTGCGTCTCCATCGGCGCCGGGCACTGGATCCACGCCACGCGCTACAACCTGGACATGGTGGCGCTGCTCCTGGACAACAACATCTATGGGCTCACCAAGAAGCAGACGTCGCCCACGACGCCGCAGGGCTACAAGAGCAACACGCAGCCGCGGGGCAGCTACCTGCCCCCCATGAACCCGCTGGAGGCCACCCTCGGGGTGACCAACGCATCGTTCGTGGCCCAGACAGCGGAGTGGATCCCGGCCCATTTGTTCGCGACGCTCAAGGCGGCGTACGAGCACCGGGGCCTCGCCTTCGTGCGCGTCCTGCAGCGCTGCCCGCACTTCATGCCCGACCTCTTCACCGACGCGGTGAAGACGCCCGACATGATCGAGATCCTGGATCATCCGGAGGGGATCCGGGCCGCGGGCATCGAGAAGATCTACAAGAACACCACCCGCCACGACCCCGCGGACCTGAACCGGGCCAGGGAGCTGGCGGAGGACATGAGCGCGATCCGGCTGGGGCTCTTCTTCCGTGACGAGTCCCGTCCCCGGTACGAGGAGACCCGTGCGCTGCAGAAGCGTACCGCCCGGGAGAAGATGGACCTCCTGAACGAGGATTTCGACCGCTATGCCGTCTGAGAACTCGGGGCTCGACAGCGGCGACCTGACGGTGGCCGCTCTGAAGGCTTTGACCCCAAGGGTGGAGGCGTTCCACTCGGCGGTGGCCACGGCGGTGGAGGAGATCCGCACGTTCGTGACCAGCCGCCGGGGCGTCAGCGAGTACCGCGCCGAGCAGGCCATCATGGAGCTCGGGCCGTTCGCCGTGGGCCGCCTGAACACCGAGAAGTTCGCGTTCCTGCTGGGGGACGGCGAGAGGCTCAGCACCGAGGCGGAGGGCGTGCTGGAGCGTGCCGAGGAGATCCTGGACGGGTTCTCCATGGGCGAGGAGTTCCACCACGTGGTGGTGGGCCCCGGCGAAGACCTGCGTGACGCGGTGAAGGACGCCCTCGACCACGTCGGGCAGGTGTTCGGAGCGTCGCGCGCGGTGGAATTGGCCCGGGACGGCCGCTTCGAGCCCGACAAGCACAACGTGTTCCTGTCGAGCCTCGCGTTCCGTAAGTGGAACCGCTCCGAGCGCCAGCTGGCACCACCCCTGGTGGTGGAGGTGGGCAACGAGGACCTTCTGCCGGCCGGGCTGGGCGAGTTCCTGGACGGGCTCGTGAAGATCATCCTGGTGGTGAAGGGACCCACGACGCCGGCTCCGCTGGCGCGGCTCATCACCCCCGGCACCTACGTGGTCCAGACCGCCGACGTGGCGGAGCTCTCGGGGCTGGCGTCTTCGCCCCATCCCGGGGTGGCGCTCCTCTTCGACGAGGAGCGCGACGAGCAGGCACGTTTCGTCCACGATCCCGACGCGGGCTCGACTCCGTCGCAGCGTATCACGGTGACTCACATGCCCGAGAAGCCGTCCGTGGGACACGGCCGCAGGACGCCGGTCTGGCTGGAGGAGCTGGAGCACCTGGAGGCTCTGGCGAAGAAGCCGGCGGGCGTGGCGCTGGACGTGGAGGGGGCCGTTCCCTCCGCGCCCGTGGAGGAGGAGGTGCCGGCCGACCGCCTCGCCGCGCTGCTGCTGACCCAGGTGGACCTCGGGACCCCGGGAGCGTAGGGGCGCGCCGTGATCACCCCGCACGAGCTTCTCGTCTCGGTCATCGTCCTGGGTGGCGTGACCATGGTGTTCGGCATCTTCATCTCGGTGGTCCACGCCAACTTCAAGGTGTGGGAGGATCCGCGCGTCGAAGGAGTCCGGGAGCTGCTTCCCGGAAACGACTGCGGCGCCTGCGGCCAGGCCGGGTGCAGGGCCTTCGCCGAAGCGGTGGTGCGCGGGGAGATCCCACCGGCGACCTGTACGGTCGCCACCGCCGACGCCAAGGACGACATCGCGACGTATCTGGGCGTGGCTGCCGGCGAGGCGGACAAGCGCGTGGCGCGGCTGCTCTGCGCCGGGGGCCGGGACGTGTCCGTGTACAAGGGCTCCTACCACGGCGTGGAGAGCTGCGCGGCGGCGGCGGCGGTGACGGGCGGTGGCAAGGCGTGCTCCTGGGGGTGCCTGGGCTTCGCCGACTGCGCGGTGGCGTGCACCTTCGACGCCATCGTCATGAGCCCCTTCGGGCTTCCCGTGGTGGATCCGGACATGTGCACGGCCTGCGGCGACTGCGTGGAAGCGTGCCCGCTGGACCTGTTCGTGGTGATGCCCCAGGACCACCACCTGCTGGTGCAGTGCAAGAACCTGCTGTCGGGTGACGCGGCCGAGGCCGTGTGCTCGGTAGCGTGCAACGCCTGCGGCCGCTGCGCCGCGGACGCGCCGGGCCTCATCGAGATGATCGAGGGCCTGGCGGTCATCGACTACGACAAGATCGAGCTAGAGAACCCCAAGGCGGTCGAGCGATGCCCCACCAAGGCCATCGTCTGGATCGAGGGCCAGCAGTTCGCCGAGCTCCTCGTCCCCGCCGGGAGTGAGGCCGCATGAGCAAGCAGAGTGGGCCCCGCGAGGGTGCCGCAATTCCCAAGTATCCCGGAGTCCTGACCGCCACCGACGGAACCGGGTCGGTGGTGCACTCGGAGACCCTGGGGAGCGAGGCCGCCGGCGCGTATCCCATCACCCCGTCCACGCAGATGGGCGAGGGGTGGGCCGCCGCCATGGCCGCCGGCAAGACCAACGTGAACGGCCGCCGGCTCCTCTTCTTCGAGCCGGAGGGCGAGCACGCCGCCGCCGCGGTGACCGCGGGGATGAGCATGACGGGGCTCCGCTCCACGAACTTCTCCAGTGGACAGGGCATCGCGTACATGCACGAGTCGCTGTACGCGGCCACCGGCAAGCGTCTCACCTACGTGCTGAACATCGCCGCCCGCGCCATGACCAAGCACGCGCTCAACGTGCACGCGGGCCACGACGACTACCACGCCGTGGACGACACCGGCTTCTTCCAGCTCTTCGCCAAGAACGTGCAGGAGGCGGGAGACTACTCCCTCATCGCCCACCGCATCGCGGAGCTGTCCCTCAACCCGGGGCTCAACGCCCAGGACGGCTTCCTCACCTCCCACGTCATCGAGACGGCGAGGCTCGCCGAGCCGGAGCTGGTGAGGGAGTTCCTCGGCGATCCGTCGGACATCATCGAGTCGCCCACCGGAGCCCAGCGGCTGACCTTCGGCGAGAAGCGCCGGCGCATCCCCGAGCTCTTCAGCGTGGACCAGCCCGCCATGCTCGGGCCGGTGCAGAACCAGGACTCCTACGCCCAGGGCGTGGCGTCCCAGCGGCCCTTCTACTTCGACCACATCGTCGACCTGGCGGACCAGGCGTTTCGGGAGTTCGCGGCTCTCACCGGCCGCGCGTACGCCCGGGCGGTGGGCTACCTCATCGAGGACGCCGAGTACGTGCTGGCCGGGCAGGGGTCGGTGGTGCCGAACCTCGAGGTGGTGGCCGAGCACCTGCGCAAGCAGGGGCTCAAGGTGGGCGTCCTGAACGTCACCATGTTCCGTCCGTTCCCCGCCGACCTGGTCACGAAGCTCCTCGCGGGCAAGAAGGGCGTGACGGTGCTGGAGCGTTGCGACCAGCCCCTGGCGGTGGACCCGCCCCTCCTCCGGGAGATCCGGGCGGCCATGACCCAGGGGATGGAGAACTGGAAGGCGCAGCGCACCAACGGCAAGACCGGGCTCCCGTTCCCGAAGCTCGCCCCCGTGGATCCCGCCGGGACCCCCGACTTCTACTCCGCGGGCTTCGGCTTCGGCAGCCGCGACATCCAGCCCGGCGACATCGTCGCCGCGGTGAACAACATGCTCCCCGAGGGGAGGCACCAGCGGCAGTTCTACCTGGGGATCGACTTCATCCGGAAGGGCACCCGCCTGCCCAAGCTCCAGATCTGGCAGGAGGAGCTCCTCGAGGCCTATCCGCACCTCGGCGAGCTCGCCCTGGAGCCGGCGGGGGACCTGAACCTGCTGCCCGAGGGCTCGACGGCGCTGCGCATCCACTCGGTGGGTGGATGGGGCGCCATCACCATGGGCAAGAACATCGCCATGACGGCCTTCGAGCTCTTCGGCATGGACGTCAAGGCGAACCCCAAGTACGGCTCCGAGAAGAAGGGCCAGCCCACCACGTTCTACGCGGTCCTCGCGCACGAGCCCATCAAGCTCAACGCGGAGCTCAAGCACGTGAACGTGGTGCTCTCGCCCGACGGCAACGTCTTCCGGCACTCCGATCCCCTGGCGGGGATGGAGAAGGGCGGCGTCTTCGTCATCCAGAGCAACGAGGAGCCCGAGCAGGTGTGGCGGAACCTCCCCGCGCAGGCACGCCGCGCCGTCAAGGAGAAGGACATCCAGGTCTTCTGCCTGGACGGCTTCGGCATCGCTTCGGCGGAGGCCCAGGACCCCGAGCTGCGCTACCGCATGCAGGGTGTCGCGTTCATGGGCGCGTTCTTCAAGTGCGCGCCGCTGGCCAAGAACGAGGGCATGGACGAGAAGGGGCTTTTCGAGGGCATCGCCGCCCAGATCGAGGCCAAGTTCGGCAAGCTCGGCCAGCGCGTGGTGGACGACAACATGCGCGTCATCCGCCGGGGCTACGACGAGGTGAAGCGCGTCCCCGCCACCGAAGAGGTCTCCGCCGACGAGGCCACGGAGGCTCCGGGCTCGTACATGCCCTACCTCCTGAACACGCCGAAGGCGGAGCAGGGCATCGGCAACCAGGGCCGCTTCTTCGAGCAGGTGTGCGCGCTCTGCTCCATCGGCCAGGACGGCATCGCCGACCCGTACGCGGCTCTGTCCGCCATCCCGGCGGCAACCAGCACCGTGCGGGACATGACCAACATCCGCTTCGAGGTGCCGAGCCTCATCGCCGAGAAGTGCACGGGGTGCAGCCAGTGCTGGGTGCAGTGCCCGGACGCGGCAATTCCCGGGCTGGTGCTGAGCATCGAGGACCTGTACGACACGGTCATCCGCACCACCGCCGACGGCAAGCCCAACGACAGGGTGAAGCAGATCGCCAAGCACCTGTCCAGGGAGACCCGGAAGATCCTGAAGGGCGTGCCCTTCAAGTCCTTCGGCGAGGTGGCGGCTTCGGCCTACGCCAACGTGGTGGACAAGCTGGGATGGGACGCCGACCGGCGCGCCCAGCTCGACGAGCAGTGGGCCAGGGTCTACCCCGTGCTGGACGAGTTCCCGCTGGCCAAGACGGCTCCGTTCTTCGACCTACCCGAGAGCAAGCAGAAGGACTCGGGCGGCCTGCTGGCCATCACCATCAACCCCGAGGCGTGCAAGGGGTGCAACATCTGCGTGGACGTCTGCCCCGAGCACGCGCTCGTCACCGTCCAGCAGGACGAAGAGGTCGTCGCCAAGCTGCGCCGCAACTGGAAGGTCTGGGAGCAGCTCCCGGACACCGACGACCGCTTCATCAACATCCGGGACCTCGACGAGGGCATCGGCGTGCTCTCGTCCCTGCTCCTGAAGAAAGACAACTACCGCTCCATGGCCGGCGGCGACGGCTCGTGCATGGGATGCGGCGAGAAGACGGCCGTGCACCTGGTGACCTCCACCGTCGAGGCCCTCATGCAGCCCCGTGTGGACAAGCTGCTGAAGAGGGTCGACGAGCTGGTGGCGTCCCTGGACACGCAGGCACGCGAGCTGGTGGGCTCCGAGACCGACGTGGCCAAGGCCGCCAAGGAGCCCGGCGAGCAGGTGGGCGTGAAGCTCCCCGCCGCCAAGAAGGAGCGGCTCACGCTCCTCCAGAAGTCCAAGGAGGAGCTCGAGCACCTGAAGTGGCTCTACGTCGAAGGTCCCAGCGGCCGCGGCCGTGTGAGCCTGGGTATCACGAATTCCACGGGATGCTCCTCCGTGTGGGGGAGCACGTATCCCTACAACCCCTATCCCTTCCCCTGGGTGAACCACCTCTTCCAGGATGCGCCCTCCATCGCCATCGGAGTGTTCGAGGGGCACATGCGGAAGATGGGCGACCACTTCCTGTCGCTGAGGAAGGCGGAGCAGCTCGTGGCGGACACGTACGACGACGCCGAGTTCGCTCGCCTCGCCGAGGAGTTCGACTGGCAGCAGTTCACCGACGAGGAGTTCCGGCTGTGCCCGCCCATACTGAGCATCGGGGGCGACGGCGCGATGCTGGACATCGGGTTCCAGAACCTCTCCCGCCTCATGGCGAGCGGGAAGCCCATCCGGGTCATGGTGCTGGACACGCAGGTGTACTCCAACACGGGCGGTCAGGCCTGCACCTCCGGGTTCACCGGTCAGGTCGCCGACATGTCCGCGTGGGGGAAGGCACAACACGGGAAGTCGGAGGTCCGTAAGGAGCTGGCCTTCATCGCCATGGCCCACAGAGGCGTGTTCGTCCACCAGTCCTCTCAGGCCTCCGCTTCCCACCTCATCGAGGGCGTCATCAAGGGGCTCAACACGCGGCGCCCGGCAGTGTTCAACATCTACACCCCGTGCCCGGTGGAGCACGGGCTGGCGGACGACTGGGCGCCCACGGCGGCCAGGCTGGCGCTGGAGTCCCGTGCGTTCCCGTTCCTGACGTACGACCCCGACGCCGGCCAGGACTTGGCGGACTGTCTGTCGCTGGACGGCAACCCCTCCACCGACCAGGTGTGGCCCACGTACGAGCTCAAGTACGTGGACGCGGAGGGCAACGAGGCGTCCATGGAGCTGCCCCTCACCGTGGCCGATTGGGCCGCGACGGAGGTGCGCTTCCGCAAGAACTTCTCGGAGCTCGCCGAGGAGGACGTGGACGACTCGTTCGTGCCCTTCGCCGACTTCACGGCGCTGTCCCACGAGGAGCGCGAGGGCAAGAAGCCCTTCATCTGGACGCTGACCGACGAGCGCAAGCTCAAGCGGCTCCAGGTCTCCAACGAGATGGTGATCCTGGCGGAGGACCGGCTCCTCTTCTGGCACCAGATCAAGGAGATGGCCGGGCTCGACGTGCCCGATGCGGTGCGCGACACGTTGGCCGCGACGATGGACGAGGAGTACGAGGCGAAGCTCTCCGCCCTCAAGGCAGAGTACGAGGCGAAGCTCGCGGACCTGAAGTCCACCTATCCGCGGGCCATCGCCCGGCGCATGGCCGAGGGCCTGCTGAAGATGGGCGACGGCCAGATGACCATGCAGGACTTGCTCACCCGCGCCAACGCCATCCCGGGCCTCCAGCCCATCGGGCCGGTGGACGGGATCAGCTTCGGGGACGGGGCCTCGGTTCCGGCTGCCGCACCGGCGGCGGAAGCGCCGGCGGGGGGCAACAGGGCGAGCTCCACGGCGGTGCTCGAGGCGCCGGCCGCACCGGCGCCTGCACCGGCAGCCGAGGAGGAGGAGGAAGAGGAGTCCTTCGGGCTCGAGGCGTACATCGAGACGCCGCGCTGCACCTCGTGCAACGACTGCACGAACCTCAACAACCGGATGTTCGCGTACGACGAGAACAAGCAGGCGTACATCAAGGACGTCCACGCCGGCACCTTCGCCCAGTTGGTCCAGGCCGCCGAGAAGTGCCCGGCCGGGATCATCCACCCCGGAGAGCCGGTGAACCCGAAGGAGAAGGACCTGGACAAGTGGATCAAGCGGGCGGAGCCGTTCAACTGACCTGAGCGGCCCGTTCTGCGGGGGGCGCCGGGAATCCCCGGTGCCCCCCGTCTTTGTCTCGAGCGTATCCACGCGGTGACGATCCACGCGCGCGCGGTCGCGCCTCGGCTATTCCAAGCCGTCAGACGCAGATCTCGTGCACCGCGGGCCCGTTTCGCAGCAGCTCGAACGGACCCAGCGTCGTATTCGTGTCGGTCACCGTCACCGTCAGCGTCATCCGGTCACCGTCAATATGCCCCACATACGTCGCCGGGTGCGGTGTCCGGCCCCCTACCGGCATCGGCCCGCCGCCGAAGTAGTGCTCCCCCGTCGCGGTCAACGTCCCATCCGGCGCGACGTGCCACCCCGCGTCGATCGTCCCCGCACCGCACAGGTACATGACCTGCCCGCCACCAGGCTGCAGCACCAGGCTGGCCGACGTCCCGCCCCACGTGCCCACCACGCTCGGGGCCGTCGGCGTCGTCGCGCAGGCCGTCAGCAGAAACGGCAGGAGGATGAGGTACCGGTGCGCGCACCGCATGAGCCCACTCCGCGTGTGGTGACCTCGCAGCTGTGGCTGCGCCGATGCATACGGAACGAGCGGGCGCGAGGATCCGTGACGGCAGGTGAAGCTCCATGCCATTGAATTTGTGGATCGAGCCACTGAGCTTCCCGTTCATGTCCTTTCCCGCCGTCGCCTGGCTTCTCCTCGGCACGATCTGGGGCTCCACCTGGCTCTTCATCAAGGTGGGGCTCGACTCGGGCCTTCCGCCGCTGGGCTTTGCGGGACTTCGGTTCGTCGTCGCCTCGATCCCGCTGGTGCTATGGCTCGTGATCCGTCGGGCGCGCCTCCCGCGGACGTGGCCCGAGTGGCGGCTCATGCTGGTCACCGGCTGGCTCACGTTCACCGTCAACTACGCGCTCGTCTTCTGGGGCGAGTCGCATATCTCATCGGGGCTAGCGGCGATCCTGTACACCAACTTCCCGGTCTTCGGGATCGTGCTCGCGCACTTCATGCTTCCCGAGGAACCGATGACGTGGCGCAAGACCGGCGGCGTGGCGCTCGCGGTGTTGGGCGTCGTGCTCATCTTCTGGAACCAGATCTCGGTGAAGGGGCCGCTCGCGCTTGCAGGCTCAGCGGCGATCGTGGTGGCGAGCTTGGGCACCGCATACGCTGACGTCGTGATCAAGCGGAGCGGAACGCACATCGATCCCGTCGTCCTCACAGCCGTGCAGATGGTCGGCGGGTGGATTCCACTCGTGGTGCTCGCGCTGATCGTGGACGGCAATCCCCTGCACTACCACTGGACCCCGCGCGGCGCCCTCTCACTCTTCTACCTCGCACTCCTGGGTTCCGCCCTCGCGTTCGTCCTGCTCTACTGGCTGATCCAGCGGATGCAGGTGACCCGCACGATGCTGATCCCCCTCCTGTCCACGCTCTTCGCGGTGGCGCTCGGCATTGTGGTGCTCGGCGAGGCGTTCAGCGTGCGGGTCGTGATCGGCGGCCTCGGTGTGCTCGGCGGGTTGGTGATGGCGGCGGGAGGGCGGGCTCCGCCGCGACGCAAATGGTCGGGTCGCGGGCGACGTCCTGAGATTTCCCTCCCCCGGAGCGGACCGGCGCTTGGAACGCCGGGATAGACACGGCACGGCCGTTCCCCGCTCGGCCATCGCGGCGGGAGGGTCGGTGCCGCTACCGACCGGGTGCAGCGGTCCCCCGAGTGGATGATACCGGCCGGCCCCTCGGGCTCCACGTTCAGCGCCGCGGCCAGGTCCAACCATCCCTGCTGGGTGGCCAGACCGATCGCGGGTCGACGTTCAGGTCATCGTCCGCTTGGACCATCGGCCTCCTCTCCCGCGGGTGACGGCCAGCCGCCCCCATCTCCGGCCGCGGGAAGCCGGGGTGAGCGGCCGGGCGTGATCGGCGGCGCCGGCCGCTGTAGCTTTCTCCCCCCTTCGCCCCGATACCCCGACCCTCCCTCACCGTGAGCCAGACCCCTCCACGCTGGATCGTCCTCAAGTTCGGAGGCACCTCGGTCTCGAGCCTCGCCTCGAGTCCACGCGCGAGCGCCCCACACCCTGCCGGGTGGATCTCCCGACTGCTCGGAATAAGTGCACCGGTTTGATTCATGTTGTGAACGTTTCGTTTCAGCCCCACCCGGGGGGGAACCATGGTCGACCGCCGGAGCGACATCCTGGACGCATTCGGAGAGCTCACCGGCGCGGGGTACTTCCGCGTGGACGCCGACCGCAACGTCGTCGAGGTGAGCCGGAGCCTCCTGCAGGTCACCGGCATGTCCCGCGAGGAGGTCGTGGGACACCCCTGCATCGGCCTCATCCGGTGCAGCGAGTGCCTCAAGGGTTGCGAGGTGTTTCGCCGCGGCCGCGTGGACAATGCCCGGGTGTCGGTGTACCGGAAGGACGGCTCCCGCATCGAGGTGGTGCGCTCGGGCAAGGTCCTCCGCGACGAGAACGGCAAGCCGGCGGGAGCCGTGGAGACGCTGGCGCTGGCAGGCGCTTCCCCGGATCCGGAGGCCTGCCTGGTTCCCGACGAGCTCGAGGCGATGCTGAACAGCCTCGGCCGGGAGTTCGTCGCCGCGGACGGGGATCTGAGGATTCGCACGTTCTCCTCATCCCTCCCCCGACTCATCGGATGGACGCAGGAGCGGCTCCTGGATTCGACCCTGGCGGACCTCTTCGGCCAGGAGCTCTTCGGGCCCCTCGGCTCCCTCCGCTCGGTTCTGGCGGGAAAGCGGAAGGAGGGATGGCAGGCCTGGCTGCCGGCCCCGGGAGGCGGGCACCTGAGCGCTTCGATCTCCGTGGGGCCCATCCAGGAGGAGCACCGCTGCCGCCGTCCGGAGGTCCGCGTGATCGTCATGATCCGTCCGGAGCGCCCGGAAGACGGCGAGCACGTGCACGCGGCCTACCACGGCATCGTGGGCCGTTCGGCCTCCATGCAGCGGATCTTCAGGCTCATCGACCTGCTCCGCGACAACGACGCCACCGTCCTCATCACCGGCGAGAGCGGCACGGGCAAGGAGCTCCTGGCCCGTGCCGTCCACGCCACGTCCCATCGCAGCGCGGGACCGTTCGTGGCGGTGAACTGCGCCGCGCTCCCGGCGGATCTCCTCGAATCCGAGCTGTTCGGCCACGTCCGGGGGGCGTTCACCGGGGCCGTGCGGGATCGCGTGGGGCGCTTCGAGATGGCGGAGGGCGGGACCCTGTTCCTCGACGAGATCGGTGACCTGGCGCCGGCGCTCCAGGCGAAGCTCCTGCGGGCCCTCCAGCACCGCACGTTCGAGCGCGTCGGCGAGACGGAGACCCGTACCGTCGACACGCGCGTCATCGCGGCGACGAACGCGGACCTCCCCACCGCCGTGGCGGAGCATCGCTTCCGGGAGGACCTGTACTACCGGCTGCGAGTGATCCCCATCGAGGTCCCGCCCCTGCGCGACCGCCGTGAGGATCTCCCGGTCCTCATCGACGAGCTACTGGGCCGGATGGGGCGCCGCCACGGCCGCTCCCTCCGTCTGGCGAGCACCGCCAGCCGGGCGCTGCTCACGCACGACTGGCCCGGAAACGTCCGCGAGCTCGAGAACGCCCTGGAGTACGCCGTCACGGTGTGCTCGGGTCAGACGATCCACGAGGGAGACCTCCCGCTGGACGTGCGCGGCGGAATCAGGATCGCGGCACACGCCGAGCACGCGACGGACGGCCCCACCGTGGCGGTTCCGACCCCGCCCCGCGCGGACGAGCACCCGGAGGCCACGCGCATCCGGTCGGCCCTCGCCGACTCCCACTACCGTCGCGGGCGCGCCGCGGAGCTCCTCGGCATGAGCCGCACCACGCTGTGGCGGAAGATGAAGGAGTACGGGCTGTAGGGAGACTCCCGCGCCGGCCCCACGGCAGGGCCACCGGGGCGGCGCGCCCCGTCGGCAGCCGGGACGAACGAGCGGGGAAGATCACCTGCCACGGCGATCTGAACATTTCGGTTCAATCGCGAAACGCCACGGCGCAACGTTTTGTCGCGCAACAGGGCTGCGTGTCCCTTCACAAAGCGCGCAAAACGTTGTACCACAACGCATTACGGACATACAACGGTTCTGGCCCCATCGATGCTTCTGTGTGTTCCCGCGAGCACATCGAACGAGGGAAACGGAACCGATGAAGAAGATCCTGATATTGGGAGCGGGGACCGCGGGAACGATGATGGCGGTGAAGCTCCGCCGGGCGCTGGACGAATCGCAGTGGCAGATCACCCTCGTCGACCGGGACGACCGCCACACCTACCAGCCCGGACTGCTGTTCATCCCCTTCGGCATCTACACGGAGCGCGATCTATACAAGCCGCGCTCCCGGTTCATCCCGGAGGGGGTCACGCTCACGTTCGGCGAGCTGGACGCCATCGACCCCGAGCACGACCTCGTGCACCTCAAGGATGGGCGGCGCCTCCCCTACGACCTCCTCATCGTGGCCACGGGGAGCCGCATCGTGGCCTCGGAGACCCCGGGGCTGGTGGGGGAGGAGTGGCGGCGGAGCGTGTTCGACTTCTACACGCCCCCCGGGGCCCTGGCGCTCCGCGAGAGCCTGCGCTCGTGGCGGGGCGGGCGCCTGGTGCTGAACGTCGTGGACATGCCCATCAAGTGCCCGGTGGCGCCCATGGAGTTCCTCTTTCTGGCCGACTGGTACTTCCACACCCAGGGCATCCGGAACGACGTCGAGCTGGTCTACGCCACGCCGCTGAGCGGTCCCTTCACCCGGCAGCGCTGCTCCGACGCTCTGTCCGACATCCTCGAGGCGAAGAACATCGAGGTCGAGAAGGAGTTCGCCGCCGCCTCCGTGGACAACGACCGGAAGGTGCTCACCAGCTACGACGGACGGGAGATCCCCTTCGACCTGTTGGTGACGATCCCCGTGCACCGGGGCAGCGAGGCCATCGCCCGGAGCGGTCTCGGCGACGATCTCGACTTCGTGCCCACGGACCGCCACACGCTGCAGGCGGTGGACCGGCCGAACGTGTTCGTCATCGGTGACGCCACCAACCTGCCTTCGTCCAAGGCGGGGTCGGTGGCGCACTTCCAGGCGGACGTGCTCCTCGACAACGTGCTGCGCTGGATCGGCGGCCGCGAGCTGGAGCCCGCCTTCGACGGGCACGCCAACTGCTTCATCGAGACCGGCTTCGGCAAGGCGGTCCTCATCGACTTCAACTACGACGTCGAGCCGCTGCCCGGCCGCTTCCCCTTGCCCGGCGCCGGACCGCTGACGCTCCTCGCCGAGAGCGAGGCCAACCACTGGGGCAAGATGGCCTTCCGCTGGGCCTACTGGAATCTGCTCCTGAAGGGCGCCGACATGAGCGCCATCGGACCCCGCATGCCATCCGCAGGAAAGTGGAGTTGAACATGAGCACCGTACTGTTCCAACGTCCCGGGACGGGCGCCCCGGAGGACGAGATACGCGCCCTGTCCCTGAAGCTCGACCGCGTCACCGCGGCGGTGGAGGCCCTGGACCGGCGCCGCGAGGAGATCGAGGATCTCGTCACCGACCTGATGCCGGCGTTCAACGGCGCGCTGAGCATGGCGATGCGCCGCCTGGACGCGCTGGAGAAGAGCGGCGCCCTCGACGTCGCGCGCAGCGCCGGCGAGTCCCTCGAGGCCGCCGCCGCCACCGTCGATCCGGCGGACCT
>Ga0315535_1000375_pt1 | contig 31615 bp, 21 predicted proteins | sample SalMarSW160220MG_2_FD_203092 | JGI IMG/M metagenome (GOLD analysis project Ga0315535, IMG submission 203092) | Salt marsh sediment microbial communities from the Plum Island Ecosystem LTER, Massachusetts, United States - Salt Marsh Sediment SW1602-20 ... | reverse complement strand
CTATCAAAGGACCAAAAGAAGAATTTGCTGTTTCCGGAACAGGTGATCTCCCATACGAATTTGATACTACCTTAAGTATTGATCTACGCGATGCCTATTCTCAACTTTCCCTGGATTTGAAAAATAAAAACCCGGGAATCAATATGATTTTTGTTCATCCTTCTCTCACATCAATGAACCGGATACTCATTGAAGGTATTGAATCAGTTTTCGGACCGGATATTCCAATAGTTGGCGGGGTTTCTGTTGACAACATGAAAATGGTAAGTGATTTTCAATTTATAGGAGAGCAGGTTTTTGAGAAGGGTGTTATTATGATTGGATTTGCGGATCCGACACTTGAGCTGATCAGCCTGGGCAACCATGGATTCGATATCATTGGGAAACCCTTTGAAGTAACACATTCTGAAGACGTGCATATTTTTGAGTTGGATGGCCGGCCTCCCTGGAAGAGCTGGACAGAAAAACTGGGAATGCCGGAGACATCAACAATGGCCGAGGTATTGATCTTTGCACCACTTGCTGTAGAGCTGCCAGCGGAGTTGCATGAAGTGTATGGCAGCCCTTATTTGATATTTGGGAGTATGCCATTAGCAGATGGCACTCTATTTGCTAACAGGGCAATTCCGGAAGGGACAAAATTATGGTTGACAAGGCGTAACGAAGAAAGGATACTCGAAGGTGTGGATCGAATGATGGCAAAAATCCTGGAAAGGTGCAAAGGCAGGAAGCCTGTTGCTGTGTTCCACGCCGACTGTGCTGCCAGGGGGAAGTTGCTTTTTAACAGGATTATGAAAGATGAAATTGTGAGTCGGTTGCAATATCCACTGTGCAAAGATGAAAGCATACCCTGGCTGGGCATGTACGGTGGCGGTGAGCTTACTCCCTTAGGTGGCAGAAACGAGCTACAGGGATACACCTCCTCCTTATATGTTATAGTGAAACGTAAACAAAAAGATTCAGAGAAGGAAATCCAGTTGAAAACGGAAGAGCTTATATCTTCAAAACTATTTCAGCCTACTACCATAAATCACATAATATTAAAAAATCGTTTTATGTGCTCTTCTACATGGTTAGGTAAAGCGAATCATGATGGCTCGTGCTCACCTATGCTTACCAATGCAATATCTAACATAGTAAAGAATGATATAGGTCTGTATATAAGTGAAATGAGCTTTGTATCCCGGAATGGCCAGTGTGCAAACAATCAATTAGGTATTTACAGCGATAAACTTTTACCCGGACTCAGGCAACTGGCTGAGGAAGTACACAGGTTTGATACCCCGGTTGTTATGCAGCTGGTCCATGGAGGATTATTTTCTATGCCTGTTTTAACCGGGGAGGATCCCACAGGTCCATCTGCTCTGAAAACAAAAGATGGCAGTATTGGCCGGGAAATGACAAAGGAGGAAATAAATAAAACCATTACTTCATTCAGGGATGCAGCGCTCAGAGCTCAAAAAGCCGGATTTGACGGAGTGCAGGTCCATGCTGCTCATGGATGGTTGCTTAGCCAGTTTCTTTCACCCTGTTATAACCGGAGAACGGATAAATATGGCGGGAGCATTGAGAACAGGGCCAGGATTGTGCTGGAGATTGTGAAAAGCATCAGGGAGGCAGCAGGGACTCAATTCCCGATCCTGATCAAGATCAATTCGGAGGACAAGCTCGATGGAGGATTGTGCATTGAGGATATGCTCCAGGTGTCTAAAATGCTCGAAAAAGCCAGTGTTGATGCCATAGAAATCAGTGGAGGCACCATTGCTGCGCTTCTGTCCGGGGACATTAATAATTCATTCTCTCCTGTAACAGAGACACAAGTATACTACAGGGAAGCAGCTAAAAAGTTTAAAGAAAAAATCAAGATTCCGTTGATACTGGTGGGCGGGATCCGGACCTTCGAGACCGCTGACGAATTGGTAAAAACAGGAACGGCCGATTACATCTCTTTGAGCCGACCGCTGATACGTGAACCCGATCTGATTAAGCGATGGAAGTCTGGTGACCTCAGAAAGTCCGAGTGCATATCGGACAGTGCCTGCTTCCAGCCCGGCATGGAGGGAAAGGGTGTGTACTGCGTGCATGTATAATCAAACTCAAATAACCATATACCATGCTTCAATTCTTTTCCGCCAGCACAAGCATAGTAAACTCCAGGAGAGCCATCACAGAATGCATCGAAGTGGCCCTGGAGGGGGAACCTAACCTGGATTGTGATCTGATCATCCTCTACACCGCCATGGGGCATAACTTTCAGGAGCTCCTGAGCGAGGCCCATAAGCTTTCTCCAAATGCACAGGTAGTGGGGTGTACCTGTGCCGGTATAATCGGGCAAAATGGCCCGGATGAATCATTGAAAGCCCTGGCGATCATGGTCATCAAAGGTCCAAAAGAGGAATTTGCTGTGGCAGTCAGCCATTCCCTGATAAACATGGATGCCTATGAGACTGGCGTCAGGATGGCTCAAGACCTGAAGAGTAAAAATCCGGGCATAAACATGATCCTTTTTCTTCCTTCTGCTTTACCACCGTCACCTTTACACAGAGCTATTGCAGGGATTGAATCTGTTTTTTCTCCCGATATACCCATTTTCGGGGGAGCCTCGGTGGACAATATGAAAGGCATCAACACCTATGCGTTTTTTAATGACCAGGTCATTGAAAAAGGGTGGTTTGCCGTTGGGTTTGCCGATCCTGCGCTGAAGATTATTACCCGGGTCAACCATGGTTTTAACGTGCTTAAGGGAATGCAACTTGAAGTTACACGATCTGAGTCAAATATTATCTATGAATTCAATCATCAACCGGCCTGGACCTACCTGACGAACATGCTGGGAGTACCAGAAACAACTGACCCATTGGAGGTAATGGCTATAAGTATAGCGGCAGAAGAGATCCCTGCAGAATTGGAGAAGGATTACGGGAGCAGATATGTACTGTGTCCTTTATTGGGTGATATGAAAGGCAATTGTTTTGCTTACCGTGCAAGCTGTAAAGAAGGCACAAAACTGTTGCTGGCCAAGCGGGATGAACAGGGGATGTTCGATGGAGTGGATCGAATCACAAAGCAGATTCTGGAACTTCTTCAGGGAAAAAAACCCCTGGCCGTATTTCACGCCGACTGTCTGCTGAGAGGAAGGTTCAGTATCAATCGCATTCTCAAGGATGAGTTCATCAACCGGATGCAATACCCAATATGCCAGGGTGAACCTGTACCCTGGCTAGGATTGTATTCAGGTGCTGAGATTGCCATGATAGGTGGGAGGAACTGGATTCATGCCTTTACCTCGGCACTGACTGTCATTCACAGATAAAACAGATTATCCGAAGATAGCATTCCAAATGAGCAATAATAAACCAAGCTACGAAGAACTTATAGCCAAGAGTGAGGACCTGCAGGGACAGGTGATACGTTTTCTGAAGGTTGAGCAGGATCTGATCTATACCAGGAATCAGCTTGACCGTGACCTGGCCCGTTTTAAAGCGATACAGTCCTACAGCCAGAGAATCATTCCAGCAAAAAGCATGGAAGAGTTTGCTGAAATAACAGTAGAATCAGTCATTGAAACATTTGAGGTTGAATGCAGCGCTTTCTTTTCTTATGATAAGACGGAGAATTGCCTGAAAGTGAAAAGCATGTTTGGATTTGAAGAAAATCATAGGGATTGCCAGCTGGATGGTGAGTGGATTGCTTCCAGGGGTATTTCCCGGGAAGGATGTGTCATTATTGAAAATATTTCCCCGGATTCGGAACCGCTGGGGCCCTTAGGACTATCACAGGTAATCATCTCTCCGTATCATGATGAAATAAAAAACCTGGGTGGAATCCTGGTAGGAGGCGTTTCTGTAAGTAAAAAGGATTATTATGATGAGATCAGTGAGGAACTGATCCCCTCCTTTATGGTATTTACCCAGCAGATGAGTTCCTTGCTTCAGAATTTTGAGACAAAAGAATATCTAAATGAAAAGGTCCAGCGACGAACAGCAGAAGTAGAAAGACAAAAAAAAGTGATCGAGGAAAAAAATGAAGCGTTGAGCCTTCAGAAAGAAGAGCTTCAAACTACAAATGAGTTACTGGAAAATCAAAAAGAGGAACTTCAAAGCACATTAGAAAATCTCAGACTAACCCAGTCCCAATTGGTCCAATCTGCAAAGATGGCATCCATTGGACAGCTTGTTGCAGGCATTGCCCATGAGATCAATAATCCTGTTACATTTATTAGTGCCGGGGTTGATTCACTAGGTGCCAATTTAGAAGAAGTCAGGCAGGTTTTAGACATTTATCACAGGATTACACCAAATAATTCCAAAGAGAAACTGAAAGAAATTGAAGAACTGAAAGAAGAAATTGACTATAAGCAGGCAATAAGGGAAATCAATATACTTATTGAAAGTATTAAAACCGGGACAGAACGGACTACCCAGATTGTCAAAGGACTTCGTACATTTTCACGTCTGGACGAAGATGTACTCAAGGTCGCCGATATTCATGAAGGACTGGATTCCACTCTGATCCTGCTTCGTAATAAATACAAGCACCGCATAGAAATCGTAAAAGATTATGGTGACATCCCCCTGTTTGAATGTTTCCCCGGGCAATTGAATCAGGTGTTTATGAATATTCTTTCAAATGCCATAGATGCCATTGAAGAGAAAGGATTCATTACGATCAGCACTTCAAAATTTAACGGATTCATCCGGATCAGCATCAAAGACACAGGAAGCGGAATTCCAGAGAATATCAAGACAAAGATCTTTGATCCCTTTTTCACCACAAAGGATGTCGGCGAGGGAACAGGACTGGGATTATCGATCAGTCATGGTATCATAGAAAAACATAATGGAAGTATTAAAGTGAAAAGCGAAGCAGGAAAGGGCAGCGAATTTATCATTTTGGTGCCTGTCAGCCATGTAACAGAATAAACCAGATGAATACCAATACATCTATACACCCAATACTCTATATCGACGACGAAGAAGACAACCTTACTGTCTTTTATTCAACCTTCAGGCGGAATTATGAAATTCATCTGGCAACTTCCGGCCAGGAGGGCATGGAAATAATGAAACAGCATAATGTGCATCTGGTTATTGCAGACCAGCGCATGCCTAAAATGACAGGTATTGAATTCCTTGAAAAGATAATATTTGAATACCCTGATTGTATCCGAATGGTTTTGACAGGCTTTAGCGATGTGGAAGCAATCATTCAAGCCATTAATAAAGGTAGGGTATATCGTTACATTACCAAACCCTGGAACAAGGATGACCTTAAAATAACGATTGATCATGCACTGGAAACATATAATCTTAAGCAGCAAAACAGAAAATTATTTACGGACCTGAAAGAAGCTAACGAAACGTTAGAAAAAAAAGTAATTGAACGCACAAAGAAGATCGAATCCCAGAGAAAACAACTTACAGACAGCCTCCATTATGCAAGACGTATTCAGAATGCCTTATTACCTCCGGATGAAGAACTGGATATGTTTTTGCCTTCATATTTTATATTAAACAAACCCAGGGATATTGTCAGCGGTGATTATTATTGGCTGGCTCATAAAGACAATAAAGTTATTGTTGCTGTAGCTGATAGTACAGGACATGGGGTTCCAGGTGCCTTTATGAGCATTCTTGGAGTTGCCTACCTAAACGAAATATTGAATCAGGCAGTTGCCATTAAGGCAAATGAGATCCTCAACCAGCTTCGTGGTCAGGTAATAAAATCGCTCCATCAAACGGGGAAGAAAGATGAGACAAGGGACGGGATGGAGATAGCACTGTGTGTGGTCGATTTTAAAAGGAGGAAATTACAGTATTCGGGAGCCTTTCGACCTTTGTATCTGATCCGGGATAATGTGTTAAAAGAATTTAAGGGAGACTCAATGCCTATCGGAATTTACGACTATGAAGAATCATCATTTCAAAATGTGGAATTGATTTTTAAAGAAAATGATATCATCTATATGTTTTCTGATGGATATGTTGATCAGCTTGGAGGACCTGACAGAAAAACTTTCAGATCAAGAAACTTTAAACAACTTCTGATTAATATCCACCAGAAACCGCTACATGAACAAAAAGGGATTTTGGAAAAGGAATATGAAGAATGGAGGCATGGTATTGAACAGATTGATGATATTATGGTGATGGGAATTAGGTTTACCAGAGTTTAATACAATCGGGGAAAAAGAGTTCACAATTGAACGGATTGCTGTTGTTCGAGACATCTTTCTGGTAGTATAGAATAGTGTAAACGCTAACTGAGAGGTGGTTTTTTCAACCTCCAAAATTGAGAAAACCATCCTCAAAAGATTATAAATCGTAATTTTAATCAGTTAGCTATGAAAAAGAAACTTGACATTCCCAAAGACTTCTGGAAGGATTTTAAAGACCGAAAGGATTTTGCCTTATTGTTACAGATCTGCTGAATTGTAATCTTTTAATGCTTTTCTTAAAAGACTCAACGCTTGAGATATCCTGGACTCAACTGTTTTTACACTTATATTCATTTGTTGAGCAATCTCCTTGTATTTCATACCCTTGTAGCGACTTAATATGAATACTCTCCTTATGCCTTCTGGCATCCCTTCTATTACGGAGTCTATCAATTCATTCAGCTCTTTAAAATATATCCACTGTTCTCCAACCTCTTGAAGTGCCTCGATGTTGAATTGATTTTCTAAATAATCTTTGCTCTTTTGAATCCTTAGGATGGTTTGCTGATCGCGCAAATAATTCAGACATTTATTTTTGGCAATCGTATACAGAAAATTACCAATGTTGGTATCAATATCTATTTCTTTCCTTATTTCCCATAATTTCAGAAAGGTATCCTGTACTATTTCCTCGGCAATATGAGTGTTATGGATATATTCAACACACAAGTGATTGAGCATATCGTAGTACTCAAAGTAAACTTTCTTGAAAACCTCTCGATTTCCATGAATAATACCTTTTATGTCATATGAATTTTTATCAAAATGTAAAACCATTATATGACTGAATAATCCCTTCAATTTTAGCCAAATTCATCTAGAAAATATTAACGTTATTGAATTGAAAAATAGATTTTGGATATATAGTCTCTTCATTCGGGATTTACAAAACTCTGTCTGTTTTAAATGTTGTTAAGTCTACTAAAGTTAAAATATATCGGTATTCTCGTTCGATATCGATTTGTATTATAATTAGCTCTCATGGTTGCATCTTGTATGATACTTGCCAATATATAAAAAAAGATTCATCCCATGGAGGTATGCTTTTTATATAGGGATAATCGCACCGTTCCAAGTTAAATATTAATACTGAAAGGAAGTTGTCATGAATCGATCAAAATTTACAGAAGCATTGATCATTTTTGCACTTCACCAGGCAGAGACTAGCGTCAGGGTAGCTTAGGTATGCCGGAAGATGGGTATTAGCGAAGCAACATTCTACAACTGGAAGAAGAAGTGTGACCTTTCAATCCTTACATGGACAGTAAGTTATGTTACTTGTTTTTAAATTAGGATGTATTCTATCAGAGTTGTACCAGGTCTCGATATATTCAAATACCGAAGGTGTGACATGAATTCTGGTTCGGTACTTTTTGTGATTCATGGTAGAAAACAAGCTTAATCCATTCTCTACATTAACAATAAGAACATTCTGAAATTCTTTTTCTACTGACCTATAGATTTTCTTATCAAGACAGCAATATTCATTGTACATAAGGGCCACATTTGGAATGTTAAGTTATAGATAGAAAGTGTATTATATCGAAGACAAGTTATATTGAACTCATACTAATTTAAATTTAGAAACAATACAAATTAGACACCTGCTATAGGGTATGAAAGGAACTGCGTGTTTATTAAATGTAAAGAACTAAGTATATCAAATGGATAAAAAGCACTGGATTATAAAACTACTCACCAAAAACATTTCCTCAGATGAGCGGAAATATTTGTTGAGTGAGATAGAGAAAGATCCTGAAACAAAGATTGAATATATAAAATATCTTAACCTCTGGAAGTTAACCTCTTTGGGAAGTTCACCCAGAACCTCCTTGCAAAAAAGGAACCAGCAATTCAATAAATTCTGGCGCTTGAAGAACAGATCGAAAAGACCATCGATAATCCTTAGTGGGTTCCTGCGTTATGCAGCTATCTTTATTGCCGTTGCTCTCCTGTTTTCTCTGGGTCGATACATCATGGATAATAATCTGCTTTCGGATAAGGAAACAGTCATTCAAGAATACAGGCTGGAAACAAATTATGGTAGCATTTCAGAGTTTCAGCTTAAAGATGGATCAACAATTTGGCTGAACACAAACAGTGAGATTCTTATCACTGAAATGAAGGAGAAATGCATTGTGCAATTGAAGGGAGAGGCCTACTTTGATATCCTTCATAATGAAGACCGGGAGTTCCAGATCAACCTCGGGGACCTTGTTATTATTGACAGGGGAACACGTTTTAATGTTTCAGCTTACCCGGAAGATAGTATTTCAAGGACAGTTCTTCTTGAAGGTAAAATTGAATTATTAAACCAAATCGATAACACCAGCGTACAGCTCAACATCGGAGAAGGATACATATACAATAAGAAGAGTAAGGTGGCTGACCTGGTTGACGTGGATGGTACAATTGAATCCAGTTGGAAGGATGGAAAGTTTGTCTTTATTGATAAGAGTCTGAGGCAAATATGTGATAACCTGAGTAAATGGTATAATGTAGAATTTATTTACAGTAATCAGGCTTTGGCCGAAACTCGCTATACATGTAGTCTGAAGAGAACCACCACGGTAAACCAGATCATGAAGATATTAAACAGTACATCAAATATAGATTATGAAATTACAAGTAGTGATGAAGGCTCAAAGGATATAATCAGATTGAAATAATGAAAATGCACCTCCGAGGAGGGAGGTGCATGCTTTTTTTTAAACCAGAAACCGTTTGCAATTAGTTTCCATGTCTAATTAAAGCTTTTCAAATTTATGAAAAATAAACCAGAATTGTCATGTAGATCATTGAATAGCTGGAATAAAAGGATCATCACTATGAAGTTCATTCTAATGTTTACAGCAGTCTTTAATCTGGTATGTTCAGCAAACACATATGCCCAGAGGACCAAGCTAAGTCTGAAACTTTCGGAAGCAACCATTCTTGAGATTTTTCAGGAAATTGAAAAATCAACAGAATACGGATTCTTCTTCAAGAGTGAAGACTTGGATATGAAAAAGCGATACGAAATCGATCTGGAAAATGTACGGATTGATGAAGTATTATCATTGGTATTGAAGGAAGACGGGGTAGATTACAGGATTGAAGACAGGAATATCATCCTTACCCGTAGCCATCCTTCAGACTCGAAATACCAACCTCCAACAATCACAGGTACCGTTACTGATGCCAGCACAGGAGAAGTATTGCCTGGTGTTAATATTGTAGTTGAGGGCACAACTCTTGGGACGATTTCCGATATAAATGGTGAATATAATATTGAAGTTCCTGAGGGAACCAGGAAACTGATTTTCTCATTTGTCGGAATGGAAACCCAGGAAATCATTATCGGGACATCAACTCAAATCAATGTATCTATGGTTACGTCCGAATTTGATTTGAAAGAGATCATTGTAATAGGTTATGGTACTCAACAGAAAAAGGACCTGACTGGTGCTATAGCACATATTGGCGTGGAACAATTGGAAAATACAGTAGCCACCAATGCTCACGATTACCTATTGGCGAATATTCCCGGGTTGAGCGCTTCATTAAATACTTCACCTGAAGGGGGAGGTTCGTTATTAATAAGGGGGAAATCTTCATTAAGTGCAGGAACCTACCCACTACTTGTGGTTGATGGTGTCATCTTTGATGGTGATTTAATTGATATAAATCCTTCAGATATTGAAGCTATAGATGTTTTAAAAGATGCCAGTTCAGCTGCAGTCTATGGGGCAAAATCAGCCAATGGTGTTGTTTTGATAACGACAAAAAAGGGAAAAAGCATCAAGCCAAATATCTCGTTTAGAGCCAATTTTGGTATTGCTGACATGGCAATACAACAAAGGCCACACAGTCCCGAGAGTTTTCTTAAGTACAGACAGACTGCAATGGAAGGACTTGATGTCGCAGCAGAACCATATAAATATTCCGATCCCAGGACTCTTCCACCAGATATTAGTGTTGAGACATGGTTAGGTTATACTGGTGCGGTAGGTGATCCTGTTAATGTATGGTTACAAAGGCTCAATTTCCAGAATGTACAAATTGAAAATTATCTAGCCGGGAAAACGGTGGATTGGTATGATGAAGTATTCCAAAATGGAATTCGTCAGGATTATACACTTAGTTTATCTGGAAAGAAGGAAGATATTTCGTATTACATGTCTCTGGAATATATGGATAATGAAGGGCTTGTTGTGGGAGACGAATTCAACACAATACGAGGTCGGTTGAATCTGGAAGGTATAGCTACAAAATTTTTGACTGCAGGCATTAATATGCAATTCGCTGATAGGGATCAAAGCAGTGTTCCTGCCGAGTGGGAAAGGATTATAAATAATACGCCATACGGATCTATGTATAATGATGACGGGACATTAAAATGGAGCCCTGACAGTGATCCGGGTGGTTCAATTACATGGTACGCCAAAAATCCTTTCAATGCCAGGGAATATACTGACAGGAGAAGAAAAACGAGAACCATTTTTCCCAATATCTATGTAAAGGGAAAGTTACCACTGGGATTCTCTTATCGAATTAATTTCAATCCAAGTTATACGCTTTCATCGAATTTTGAACACCTTTCATCTGAATGGTATGATGTTGAGCCAATTGGAGGGAAAGCGTCCAGGTCATATGCTGAGACTTTTAACTGGCAGATAGACAATATTATAGGATGGAGCCATACATTTAAGGACATTCATCATTTTGATGTAACATTGCTTGCCAATGCTGAGAAATTTCAATCATGGTATGGTGAAATGTATAATGAGAGGTTTGAGCCTGATGATAATTTGGGTTATCACAGTATGAATTCAGGAACAAATGCATATGTCAATAGTAGTGATGAATACAGTACCGGCGATGCCTTAATGGCTAGATTAAATTATGATCTTAAGGAGCGGTATTTTTTAACGTTATCAGTACGTCGCGACGGATATTCAGCATTTGGCCAACTTAATCCAAGAGCAACTTTCCCGGCAGTAGCATTGGGTTGGGTATTTAGTGATGAAGATTTCTTAAACTCCGTAGAATGGCTGAATTATGGAAAACTCCGAATTTCTTATGGAATTAACGGGAATCGTGATATTGGGAGATACCAGGCACTTTCTGATTTACAAAGCATGAAATATATAAATGGAGACGAAACTGGCCAAGCTTGGGAGGTTACAGGATTATATGTCAACAGAATGAGCAACGCTGGATTAAGATGGGAACAATCGACATCTTTTAATCTTGGACTGGACTTTTCAGTTTTAAACAACCGGTTACATGGATATATTGATACGTATTTAAAGTCGACGAGCGATTTGCTTGTACTGCGTTCTCTTCCAGACGTTACAGGATTTAGTAACGTAATGGATAACCTTGGAGAAGTACAAAACAAAGGGATCGAATTGAATCTCAATAGCAGGAACATCGATCAGCCGAACTTTCTATGGAGATCAATGTTCAATTTCTCATTAAATCGAAACAACATAGTCCATTTATATGGACCGATAAATGTTTATGATGACGAAGGAAACATCATAGGGAAAACTGAACCGGATGATCCCAGTAACTGGTGGTTTATCGGACAGGATATTGATGTAATTTGGGATATTAAAGTATTGGGGGTTTGGCAGGTTGATGAAATCGAAGAAGCAAGAGAATACGGTTTTTCTCCAGGCGATTTTAAACTTGAGGATGTCAACAACGATGGTATCTATACTGATGAAGACAGGCAATTCCTTGGATATTATTCACCAAGATTTCGGTGCTCATTCAGTAACAATTTTACGTTGTATAAGAATTTTGATTTTTCATTCATGATTTATTCGAACTGGGGGCATATGGACTCCTTTAGTTCGGCCAAAAATTCACATTGGTATCCTGATAAGTCGAGTGATTATGAAAAATTTGAATACTGGACACCTGAGAATCCGATTAATGATTTTGCCAGACTCAATTCCAGCAGTGGGGGTGTAGACTATTCCGTTTACAGGAATTCCTCATTTATCCGATTACAAAATGTTTCCATAAGTTATAATTTTCCAAAAATACTGGCACAAAAAGCCAATGTTGATGAGTTGAGGGTATATTTTAATATACGTAATGCTTTGGTTTATGCTCCTGACTGGGTTAACTGGGATCCCGAACATACTGGTCCAACACCTAGATATATTACTTTGGGAGTTGATTTAACTTTTTGATCCATTAACAATCTGCAATTATGAAGACATTTAATAAGAAAGTAGCACTTCTTTTAGGTGTACTACTTCTTTCAATAAGCTGTAGTGAGGAGTTTTTAGAACCGAAAGCATTGTCATTTTATGCTCCTGAAAATACTTATATCAATGCTGAAGGAATGAAGGCTGCATTAGTGCCATGCTCCGAACTTATGAGAAATGAATGGATTTCTGAAGGTCGCCCGCTTCTTACAGAGTGTATATTTTCTGAAGTTGCTGTACATGGAACAACTGATAGAACAGATCCTGCACAAAATATGAATGTGCAGATTACTCCTGATGCTGAGCTGTATGATGGTGGTTCTTTTAATAGCATTGGTGATTATTGGAGCAATGGGTATAAATCAATTAGGTATGCGAACACGGTGATTTCAAGAATTGATGATGCAGAATATACTTCCCAGGAAGAAAGAAATGAAATTTTAGGACTTGCCTATTTTTTTAGGGCATATAATTATTACAGGCTGACACAGCAATTTGGAGATGTGCCCTTAATATTGAAGGAAGTTACCAAGCCGAAGACTGATTATTATTCAACTGAACGTGAAGTCATTCTTAAAAAAATGAAGGAAGATCTGGAGTTTGCTGCGGAGTGGGTTCCGGAAAAAGTTGATGTGGGCGAAGTCAACAGGGGAGCAGTAAACCATATACTCACAAAGGTTAACCTTGCTCTTGGTGAATTTGATGATGCCATTCAGTCTGCAAACTATCTAATTAATGGAGATTACGCATTAATGACTGAACGTTTTGGGAGTTATAAAAATGATCTTACTAGGAATATAATCTGGGACCTTCATCGCATTGAAAATAAATATCGTGCCGAAAATACCGAAAGGATAATGCTTGTAATGGACAGGGAAGATATGCAAGGTGGCTCAAAGTGGGGGGGGATGTATATGCGCGGGGCTGTTCCGGCTTTTTGGAGGAATATTGCTACACCTACGGGGCGCAAAGGAACCACTGATTCAAATTCGGAATATGATCTTGTTAATACGTATGGACGAGGAATTGCAAGGCTTCGTTCGACCATTTACCATATGAAAACGATCTGGACTGATACCACTGACCTAAGACATGCCAAAGGAAATTGGATAGAGATGGAAGATTTGGTTTATAATAATCCTCAATTAAAAGATCTTGGTGATCCATGGTATGGAAAACACCTACAGTTGTATAGTGATGAAGGGAAACTTCTTTGCCTGGATACTATCTACTCGTGGTATTCGTGGCCACATTATAAATTATATGTGCCCGATCCCAATAATGTGGTATTGGAAGGGGGGCGTGGTGACTGGTATGCGATGCGCTTGGCGGAAACGTACTTATTAAGGGCAGAGGCATACTGGTGGAAAGGGGATTTGGAAAGTGCAGCAGCAGACGTCAATGCTGTGAGAGAGCGTGCCCATGCAGTTCCTTTTACTCCGGATCAGATTAACATTGGAACTATCCTGGATGAAAGAGCCCGAGAACTTTATTTCGAAGAATGGCGCAAGACAGAGATGACACGGATATGTTATCTCTTGTGTAAGACCGGGAAACCTGGTCATAATGGAAAAGTGTACACACTTAAGAATTTTTCAGAGGACAATTACTGGTATGATCGGATTATGGAGTATGGTGATTTTTATAACAAGGGAGTGGTTACCATAAACGGAAAGGAATTTACAATCAGTCCATATCACGTATTGTGGCCCATTCCGGCAGCCGCAATCCGGGCAAACACAACTGGCCACATCAATCAAAATATAGGCTATGCCGGCTCTGAGAGTAATATTCCCCCTCTTACTGAAATCGGTGACGAATAATGGAATATAATATAAAATTATAAACACTCAAATCAAAGACTAAGCATATTGAAAATGATCACTGTTTAGTACGGTACTTCTATGTCTAACTAAAATCTAATTATTATGAAAACACATTTACATTTACGTGTAATTTTAACGTTGCTGTTTGCCATTTTTTTAATCGGATCATTATCAGCCCAGAAGAACATCATGTACATTACTAATGAAGCAGATTTTCCGGGTCCTGATGGAGAAGATCCAAATGACACCAAATACATTGAGAAATTAAGAGAATTCGGGTATGAAGTTAATGTCATTAGTAGCGCCCTGACCGGGGCTGATCCAATCCCTTATGAAGTCAACGATGCTGTGGATGCATGCGATGCAATTGTGGTCAGTTCTACCATCAGTTCTGGGGCAGCGGCCTATTGCTGGCCTGTAAGGTACAATAGCAAACCCTATTTAACATGGGAAAGTGCCCTGTGGGATGAACTGCAGATTTCTCCTGATGAAAATCGGGGTACCTGGGAAATGGCAGACTCCTTGCTTACCATTGCACCGGGTGCCGATACAGCTATTGTTGGAGAATACACCGGAGATGTTCAGGTTGTCACATTTGCCTCAGGCACACCCATATTTTCCGGATGTCAGGCCGATGCAATAGCACCTGGTGCACATCTTATAGCTACAACACTCGGAGGTTGGGGAGAGGACATAAATGATGAAAAAAGCGCATGTATTTATTATCTCGAAGAAGGTGCTGAGTGTATTGCAACGGCAGATGACCCGAATACTACTTCACCACGGCTGTCGATCGCTTACTGGTTTGAGGATGCAACTGCAATGCATGTTACGGACATTGGATGGGAATTATTCTCTCGAACAATGGCTTTCTTGGTGGGTGACCGCGATACACCAGAGGCAGTCTTTACCCCGTCCGGTGTTGAAGGTGTATCTGTATCAAGTTTTCACAACGGTACCCTGTATCTCAATTTAAGAGATATCAACAGCATCACTGAGATCAAAATATTTGATATAAGTGGCAAACTGGTTTTACGGAAGCAGGTACAAGGTGGCGATCATGTTTCCGTTCCGATGATGCAATATACTAACGGAGTATACATCGTAATGGGTGAGGATTTTGCTGAAAAATTCATCAAAAGGTAGTTTTTTATCTCTCTTTATTTTGAACATCTATCCATGATTAGCTTGCTTATTATTGTGGGTGTTCGAAATGAGCGAAAATCAAATGGTGAATGCCAAACTTACTGGGAAGTGATGGTTGATGTTTGGCTTCACCATTGATTTGAATTTTTGTTGTTTGATCATATCGACATGAATGCATGTTGTGTGATTACAAAACAACATTTACCTGGGCCACAGATCTCGTATATTTTATAAAACACAAATCCCGCCAATTAGTAGTGTTTGGAAGGAACTGATAAGGATTATTTTTCTCGGGTCAACCCTGATGAGCTTTAACAAACAAGTTGAAATCTAAAAATTGGGAGGTTTTCCTTCGTACACTAAATGAACTGGAATGCAATTTAAGGCTCACAAGAAGATTGCAGCAATGATGGCAATAATTGTGTCAGGTTGCCTGGCTGAAGGAACTGTTCCAGGTTATAATTCCGAGATCACTTGCAGAAGAATTGAGGGAAGATCTTACCCACTTGCATATTCCACATTTGCCAGTTTCAGGGATATGGTAAATGCTGCAGGCATAAAATACTTTAAACCAGTTCGTATCTCACCTTCCGGAAGCAAAAAGGAACCTGCATATCATGGTTTTTTCTTTTATAATTGCGCACAGTTTGAATTACCCCAGTTTGATCCTTCGGGGCGTTATATGTTGGGTATGCGGATTTTTATTGAATCAAGAAAAGTCAAGCCGACAGATAAGGGAGAAATTGGCATTTTCGATCTTTATAACGATAATAAATGGATAAAAATTGGCGAAACTACTGCTTGGAACTTTCAACAAGGTTGCCGGTTACACTGGATTCCGCGTTCGTCGGAAGAGATAATCTGGAATGATCGTTCCAAGGATGGGAAAAAACTGGTAAGCAGAATTTTTAATATCAGGACTCATCAAACCCGCACGCTTCCTATCCCCATATATACCATTTCGCCAGATGGAAAAACGGCATTGTCCATCAATTTTGAGCGAATTGTGCACAAAGAGGGTTGTAAATATGTTGGGATTGAAGATCCATACTATAATCAGTGGGCTCCTGCTGGTATTGGAATCAGGAAAATGGATATAAATACCGGCGAGGTAAAAATGATCTTGTCACTAAAAGAGATGGCTCATATCATGTACCCCGATGCTTTGCCTTCCGACACGATGGGAAGAACACTTTATTTTTTCAGAGAAGGGTTTAATCCCTCGGGCAAGCGTTTTATTGCATTCGTTAAGGATGCCACTCTGGAATCCACACGTACGGAAGGTTTTTCGATGAATCTGGAAGGGAGCGACATCAAGTATTTTTACCATGAACCGAGCCATCATTTTTGGCTGAACGATGAAGAGATCGTTGCTGATGGAACATTGGCGAATAGCGGGTATTTCCGATTTAAAGATGATGGGACAGGGATCGCAAAAGAAAAATACTTTGATGCACCCAATGGGCATGTTACCATGCATAAGAATGGTGAATGGTTTTTAACGGATACATACAACATGGATGGCTTCATCTACCTTTATATGTATCACATTCCAACCAAAACATTTGTGCCTCTGGCGAAACTAATAAACAACGCTGATTTTCCAAAAGGCTATGGGACGTATGGGTCGTTCAGGGTTGACCTGCATCCGCGATTTTCCCCTGACGGGAAATTTATTTCTTTTGACTCCACTCATGAAGGACTGGGAAGGCAAATATACATGATGGATATTACTCATATTATTGATAATCCTCCTGAGAAACAAATTTGGCATTGATAATGAGATCAACCAGACGGATAATCAGTTTAAATAGTTATTCTGATGATTCTGATATAAACAAAGACTGAATTTATACCATGAAAAAGAAATTGTCATTATTTTTCATTTTATCCATATCATCGGTCCTTTTTGCCCAGATTGGAAAGGTATCAGACAACCTTTCAATGCATAGCAATCTATTGAAAATGGACCGGAAATATGCAATATATCTTCCCCCCGATTACGAAACTTCTCAACGCAGTTATCCGGTGCTGTATCTGTTACATGGAATGGGTGATGATCAGACAGGATGGGTGCAATTCGGTGAAGTCCTGACCATTGCAGATAAAGCTATAAAATCCGGAGCTGCAACTTCAATGATCATCGTAATGCCCGATGCAAATACAGTGAAATGTGGCTATGTAAATGATATAAAGGGAGAATGGTTGTATGAGGATTTTTTCTTCCAGGAGTTCATGCCGTTTATTGAGAAGACCTATCGCATAAAAGCTGAAAAAATGTATCGTGCGATAGCAGGATTATCAATGGGAGGTGAAGGTACTTTCATTTATGCACTTCATCATCCGGAATTGTTTTCAGCAGCATGTCCCCTTAGCGCACCCACAGGTACAGGAAATATCGAGGAATTTAAGAATTACTGGCTGCTGGAGGGGATTGAAGCAGCGTCAAAAAATGATATAAAATCCTATTTCGAACGTTACAGTGTCTTAAACCTTATTGAAAATTTGCCTGTTGATCAGATAAGTGCTGTCCGATGGTATATCGATTGTGGCGATGATGATTTTAATAAATATGAATATAATTCCCGGGTCCATATTGCCATGTGCAAGAGAGAAATTTCTCATGAGTTCCGGATTCGTGATGGGGGACATAACTGGACATACTGGCGTGCTTCATTACCGAAAGTTCTGGAGTTTGTGTCAGTAAGTTTTCATCAACCATAAATAGACTCATTTTATAGTTTGAACTACAATATTAAATCATGAAAAGCATAGCAAGAATATTACACAAATTATTTTCTCCGAGGACTGTACTTGCATTATGTCTTTTTTGTTGCATTGATCCGGTTACAGCATCACACCCGGGACTGCGAGTAGCTATGGCCCAGATGGATATTATTGACGGGAATCTCGAGGAAAATATGAAACATGCCGAGAACATGATTCGGAAAGCAGCAGATTTAAATGTTGATATGGTTTGCCTGCCGGAGGCGGCTGATTTTGGCTGGCTTTACCAGCAAGCACGCAGAGATGCATTTCCAATCCCTGGCAAATATACAGACTTTCTTTCCAGCCTTGCGAAAGAATTTAACATCTGGATATCAGCAGGATGTCTTGAAAAAGATGGTGAAAGGACTTACAACGCTGCCGTTATTATCGATAGAACAGGCACGATAGTGCTTAAGTACAGAAAGATTAAAACGCTCTCGAGTCTTACTGCACACCTTTATGATCGAGGAAGCACCGACGATATTAAGGTGATTGATACCGAGTTTGGCCGCATTGGGCTTACCATTTGTGCCGACAATTTTGATTTTGAGAATCCTGAAAAGGTCGTTAATCTTGGAGCCTGGCTGCTGATCACTCCACATGGTTTTGCAGCCAAGGTGAATGACCTGGAAAATAATGCAGTCGAATATATGAACCATATTAAAGGTTTGGCATTAAAAACAAAGCTCTGGGTAGTGGGTACAAACTCATGCCTTTCTAGAATTGCAGGTGGAGAATGGGAAGGATACTTACACAGTGGGTGCTCAGTGATTGCTGATTCGAGCGGTAAAGTAGTAGCACTCGGAAGGTTTAACGAAACCGATCTGGTGATCTATAATATTCCTTCAGAAAAGTAACAATTACACTATGTCAGCGCTATATATCATCATCATAGTCATATTCGGGTTTTCCGTGCTATTGCTGATGATTTTGAAGCTAAAGCTAAGTGCATTTATTTCTTTACTTATCACAGCAATACTTGTTGGAATTTTAGCAGGTATGCCTCTTTCTGAAATTTCAACCAGTATACAACAGGGAATGGGCGGGACCTTAGGTTTCATTGCAACTGTTGTAGGACTTGGAGCAATTTTTGGTCAAATGCTTGATAGCTCGGGTGGTGCAAAATCACTCGCTCATTTCCTGATTAAAAAATTTGGGCAGGGTAAGACTTCCTGGGCTTTAATGATAACAGGTCTGATCGTTGGAATTCCCGTTTTCTTTGATGTTGCTTTTATTATTATAATACCAATAATATATGCACTAACCAGGAATACCAAACGCTCTATATTATATTATGCAATTCCTTTGCTTGCAGGTCTCCTTGCCGCCCATGCCATGGTACCGCCAACACCTGGATCAATGGCTGTTGCTGAGATTCTTGATGTTGATCTGGGTTGGGTGATTCTATTTGGAATAATCGTTGCAATTCCTTCAACAGTTATTGCCGGGCCAATATTCGGGCATTATATTTCAAGAAAGATCTATGTTCCGGCTCCTCCTGAACTGTCCGAAATAGAGAATGAATTAGAAAAATCCCCTCAGAAACTACCTTATTTTGGAATAGTAGCTGCTATCATTGCTACACCATTGCTACTTATCTTAATAAGCACTTTTTTAAATGCTGGAATTAACACCGGTGCAATTGAGGTAAACAAGTTCATCGAAATTCTGACATTTCTGGGTCATCCTTTCACTGCGCTCATTATTGCCACATTATTGGCAATACTCCTATGCATTAAAAATAATGTGTCACGCCAAAACATCCTTGAGCTTAGCACAAAAGCTCTCGGACCGGCAGGGATCATTATCCTTGTCACAGGAGCCGGCGGGGTTTTAAAGCAGATACTCATCGATAGTGGAATAGGAAAAATTCTTGCCGAATCAATCGCTGGATCATCTATACCGCTGATAGTCCTGGCCTGGTTATTATCCGCACTGGTCAGGGTCACGCAGGGATCAGCTACAGTTGCCATGATAACGGCTGCAGGTATTATGGCACCTATTGTATCAGTATTCGACCTGATACAACCAAAAATGGCATTAATTGTAATTGCAATTGCCTCGGGTGCTACTATTCTTTCACATGTAAATGATAGTGGATTTTGGATTGTTAGCAAGTACTTAGGAATGAACGAAAAGAAAACATTGCAGTCCTGGACGGTCATGAGCACTATAATTGCCATTAGCGGACTGGGTTGTACGCTTCTATTAAATAGAATTATATAGTTATGCCTTCACCTGATTTAATGTGTTTTGAAACCAGGTGCGAAATACGAGTAAATAATTAAAAAATCGAATGATAATACAAAAAAACTGATATCTGACTAAATCTTAAAATTATGAGCAAAGAAAACGGAAACGGTATTTCAAGGAGAAGATTTCTCGGAACCACCACCGCTGCAGCCGCAGGATTTACGATTATCCCCAGCCATGTAGTAAGCGGACTGGGTCATATTCCGCCCAGTGACAAACTGAACATTGCCGGCGTGGGTGTCGGAGGGATGGGGCGCAGCAACCTGAGGAACATCGAGGGCCAGAACATTGTGGCACTGTGCGATGTGGACTGGAAATATGCACAAAAATGTTTCGATGATTACCCCAGGGCAAAGAAATACTGGGACTGGAGAAAGATGTATGATGAAATGGATAAATCCATCGATGCCGTGGTGGTGGCTACGCCTGATCATTCCCATGCGCTGGTAGCTTCCCACGCAATGACACTCGGCAAGCATGTTTACGTCCAGAAGCCCCTGACCCATTCGGTGTATGAATCCAGGCTGCTCACCAGGCTGGCTGATAAATATAAGGTGAACACTTCCATGGGGAATCAGGGATCCTCTGGTGAAGGGGTCAATCTTGTGGTCGAATGGATCCTCAACAATGAGATTGGGCAGGTTAAGAAAGTGGAGGCTTTTACCGATCGTCCCATCTGGCCTCAGGGACTGAATGTGCCCGATGAGATTATGCCGGTACCTGCTACATTGAACTGGGATCTGTTTACGGGTCCGGCCAAGTTGAAGCCTTACAATGAGATATATACGCCATGGAACTGGCGCGGATGGTGGGATTACGGGACCGGTGCCCTGGGCGACATGGCCTGCCATATTTTACATCCGGTGTTCGTAGGCCTGCAGCTCCGTTACCCTGTCAGGGTACAGGGCAGTTCCACCCTTCTTCTGACAGAATGCGCCCCCAATGCAGAGATGGTGAAGCTGACCTATCCCGAACGGGAACCTGCCGGCAAGGTGAAATTCCCCGAGGTGGAAGTAACCTGGTATGACGGCGGTCTCCAACCTATGAAACCTGCAGGCTGGCCTGCCGGAAAAGATATGAATGATGGCGGCGGCGGTATCCTGTTCCATGGATCAAAAGACACCCTGGTTTGTGGTTGTTATGGAAAAGATCCATGGCTGCTCTCGGGCAGGGTGCCTGATGCTCCAAAGGTAAGGCGCCGTGTGGATTTGAGCCATGAGATGGACTGGGTCAGGGCCTGCAAGGAAAGTCCGGAGAACCGTGTCTCCACAGCTTCTCCGTTCAGCGAGGCAGGACCATTCAACGAAATGGTGGTGATGGGCGTATGTGCCGTTCGCCTTCAGGGCCTGAACAAAGAACTGGAATGGGACGGGGAAAAGATGGAGTTCACCAATATTTCCAACAGCGAAGAGCTGCAGATCTGTATTGAGGATGGATTCCAAATCAAAGACGGTGACCCCACCTTTGACAAGACATGGACCGATCCCTTCTCGGCCAAGGCATTTGCAGAGGAACTGGTCAGACACACACCTAGAGAAGGAAATTGGGAGCTTCCTGATATGCCAGAATAATGACATAAAATCTAAATATTGCCAGCTGTATTTATGGGCAATGAAATGAAGTGCGAAACTTTAGAAAATAATTATCATGGAAAAAAAATCTTCTATTGACTGGATGAAGCTCCTGATCACTGTTCTAAGGATAACAATAGGGTGGCATTTTCTGTATGAAGGAATCTCGAAACTCATTGTTCAAAATTGGAGTTCATATTCATATTTAGCCAATACAACAGGTCCCCTTTCAGGTTTTTATCACTGGCTGGCATCGTCAGCAGGCATTTTGAGGATGGTTGATATATTTAATGTATATGGCTTAATATTGATCGGGCTCGCCCTGTTTATAGGATTGTTTTCACGGATTGCAGCGGTTGCCGGAACCTTTTTATTGGTTCTTTACTATTTTGCCTACCCCCCTTTTGGCAACTCATTATTTTATATCGGAGAAGGCCATCTCTTCATTGTAGACAAGATCTTTATTGAAGGAATGGCATTGTTATTCTTTATTTTCTCTCAAGAAAAAGGATTTGGTTTTGATTCTTTGATCGATCTGATTAAGAAAATCAAAATGAAGTCAAATACAAAGAGCAAGGAGGAGTTGTCATATTCCAATTCACGTCGAGAAGCTTTGAAAAACATTTCAACAATACCCTTGCTTGGATTAATGGGATGGGGGGCTCTTATAAGAAACAAAAAGAACGATGTGGATGTAATGTCAGGTGCTACCATCCAGTTAAACAAACTGGCACTTGGTGAATTGAAGGGATCATTACGAAAAGGGAAGCTTGGAGAACACAAGATCAGTCGTTTGGTGTTGGGGAGCAACCTTATAGGGGGATATGCGCATTCACGTGACCTGCTTTATGTTCCTGGATTATTCAAAGCATATAATACTGAGAAAAAAATATATGAAACATTGATTCTTGCTGAGAAGGCTGGTATAAACACTATCAATATAGATTTCGGCTCCAATGCACTTATGGCCAAATACAAAAGGATGACCGGGAGTAAAATCAAGGTTATCTCGCAAGTGGGTCCCAACATGGAAAAGAATGATTATTACGAATTCATTGACAAGGCCATAGATTTTGGTGCAGATATTATTCAGATCCAGGGTAACTGGTGCGATTGGCTTGTAAGAGATAATAAAATAGAGGTCATCCTAAAAATGCTGGATAGAATCAGGAGTCAGCAATATATAGCTGGATTGGCTGCTCATTCGATTGAATCATTGATTATCTGTGAAGACAATGATATTATTCCTGATTATTACATGAAAACGATGCACCATGATCAATACTGGTCGGCTCACCCGCGTGAAAACCGCTTTCCATTTGAGGTTGATGGGGAAGTACACCTTGACCATAACAGGTTCCATGATAATATGTTCTGCCTGTCTCCTGAAAGAACTGTTGAATTTGTGGACAGGGCCAAGGTCCCCGTCATGGGTTATAAGGTTCTGGCAGCCGGCGCCATTAAGCCGGATGATGGTTTTAAATGGGCCTTCGAGAATGGCGCTGACTTTATCTGTGTAGGTATGTTCGACTTTCAGATTGTTGAAGATGTGAATATTTGCATGGAAACACTCACGAATCTGACCAACAGGAGACGGGAATGGTATGGATAAAAAAAGCTGCACGCGGGGGCTATAAATTGTTGGAACACAATTCAGAAGATTAGAACGTATGAAAAGATATTTGAAACGGATCTATCATCGTCGGCTGGTATCAATAGTCTTGACTTTTTTCGTGATAGTTACAAGCGGTTTTACCACGAATCAAGGAATCAGGTATTATACAGAAAATACACAAGACGATGAATGCATACAAAAAAGCATCAAAGTTGCCGGAGTAAAATCTTTGGTTTCCAATGATATAAATGCAAATGTCGCAGCATTAATAAAAGCAATTGATTTTGCACAACAGGAAAAGGCAGATATCCTGTTAACTCCTGAAGGTTCGTTAAGCGGGTATAAATCTGATTTTAATCAGATCGAACTGAATAAGGCACTGGAAGAGTTAGTAAGTTATGCCTCATTGGCCAAAGTGGGATTAGCGCTGGGTACATGTTACTACGAAGAGGATAATAAATGTTACAATCAAATAAGGTTTTATGACAAAGAAGGGAGGTTTCTTGGATTTCATAGTAAAATACTGCGCTGCGGCAATCTTGATGATCCAAAAAAAGGGGAAATCAATATTTTCGCATCAACCCCATTAAGAACATTCGTTTTCGAAAATATCATTATTGGCGGTTTGATATGTAACGACATGTGGGCAAATCCTGAATGTACAACCTTACCGGATACACACTTGAGTCAACAGCTTTCCAGAATGGGCGCCAGGATTATTTTTCATGCAGTCAACGGTAGTCGTGATGAAAGTGAATGGTCATCTGTTGTAAACTGGAATTTTCATGAATCAAATTTACGTTTGAAAGCCAGTGCAGGAAATGTTTGGATCGTAACCGTTGATAATTCATACCCTGAATATCTAAAAAGTTCATGTCCTTCAGGAGTATTGGATCCTGGAGGGAACTGGGTTTGTATCACTGCAGCAAAAGGTGTTCAGTATTTTTCTTATGATATTGAATTAAAATAAGATGTATTGTGCTCTTAAAACAGATACTGTCCTGATGAAAATGTCAGAAAAAACGATGGAAATTACACGCTGGAATTTATAATTTTAAAAGATAACCTTAAATCAATAAAAATGAACATTTTACGAAGAGAATTTCTCAAAACCAGTACCCTGGCCCTTGCAGGAGCCGCACTCCTTTCAAAAAAAGGATATACTGCTCCAAGGGTAAATCAGAAAACCCGTTTAGCTGTTCAGCTTTACTGCGTACGCGATGAGATGCAGGAGGACCCGCTGGGAGCTCTAAGACAACTGGCAAATATGGGATTTACCCATATTGAACATGCCGATTATGTAAACCATCTGTTTTATGGTTGGAATGCTAAAGAGTTCAAAAAGGTGCTTGATGATCTTGGATTGAAGATGCCGTCCGGACATACTGTTCTGGAACAAAATCACTGGGATAAAAAAAGAGAAGATTTTACCGATGAATGGAAAAAACTGGTTGATGATGCCGCCTATATGGGTCAGGAGTATGTTATCAGTCCCTATATGGAGAGTAATGTGTATAGTACCTATGACAAATTTATGTGGTTCATGGATATATTCAACAGAAGCGGTGAGTTATGCCAGAAACATGGAATGAGATTCGGTTACCATAATCACGATTTTGAATTTAGAGAGACCCTGAAAGGAAAATCAATTTGGGATCTGATCATGAATAATACCGATGTTGACAAGGTTGTAATGCAGCTTGACATCGGTAATATGTATTTAGCCGGTGCAATAGCACAGGAGGTACTCGCAAAGTATCCCGGAAGGTATGATAACATTCACGTTAAGGATGTGATGCAAAATAAGGACGGGAAATACGAAAGTTGTGTGCTGGGTGAAGGACTGGTTGAAGTAAGAAAGACTATAGACCTTGCAAGAGATCAGGGAACTTCCCTCTTTATAATTGAACAGGAGTTATATCAGGGTAAAACTCCGATGGAGCGCATGCAGGAAAACCTTGACATTATGCAATCGTGGGGATATTAAGAATACAAATCAGAAACAAATTGTTTAACCTATTGGTTAGGTTCATGTTGCAGATTGAAAGCTTTACTGGTTTTCGGCTGTTACATCTGACCTGCAATTTTATAAGTATCCAATGATGAACATAAAAAGCTACAATTACTCACCCTGGCAACTCTGGTCGCTAGTGATCCTGCGCGTTGCCATCGGATGGCATTTTCTCTACGAAGGAATTACCAAACTGATGAACCCTGATTGGTCTTCCCTTGGATACCTGATGGACTCAAAAGGCCTATTCGAAGGTATGTTTCATTCACTGGCAGGTAATGCGACCATGTTAAACATTATGGATTTCCTTAATATCTGGGGATTGATCCTGGTCGGCATCGGACTTATTGCAGGTATCTTTACACGCCTAGCAGCCATTTCCGGGATGGTCCTGCTAGCATTTTACTACCTGTCCCATCCGGCAATCGCCGGAGTTACTTACGCGATTCCCAGCGAAGGGAGTTACCTGTGGGTGAATAAGAATCTTATCGAGCTAATGACACTGTGGGTAATCGTGTTATTCCCGACCTGGAAAAGTGTGGGGATTGACCGGTTTTTGTTCAACAAGAAATAGTATCAATTGACATGGTTGAAAAAGAGAAGAGTGCAAACAGGAATCAAATGAATAGAAGAGAAGTCCTTAAAGGGCTGGCTACGGTCCCGGTCCTAGGCGCATTTGCATATGGTACTTGGAGAAAACGCAGGCTGGATCATATCCGCAATCACAAGCTTGCCAAGGAACTTAACATGAGCAGTGAGAGCCTTGAATATAGTCATTACAAGCATGATGGCGATGCCATCAGGCTGGGCATCATCGGGTATGGCTCAAGGGGAACACATTTGATGCAAGCAGCCGGCTTTGTACCCCCGGAAACCATCAAGAACTGGAAAGATTCGATGAAGTATAATCCGAGGGATAAGAGATATGAAGATTTTCTCCAGCAGGATGATTTGAATGTGGTGGTCAACGGTGTATGCGACCTGTTTGACGTACGTGCAGAGGAAGCACTGGGGGCTGCAGACAATGTGGGGCGTGATGTTCCGGGCAGGAACATGGGAAAACAGGCCAGAAGGTACATGAATTATCAGGAATTGCTGGCATCAGATGATATTGATGCAGTGATCATTGCCACTCCCGACCATTGGCATGCCCGTATCGCCATTGATGCGGCTCATGCAGGCAAGCATATCTATGTAGAGAAAGGGCTCGCCCGCAAGGTTGAGGAAGTTTTTGCCATCAGGGATGCGGTAAGGAAGAGTGGGGTTATTTTCCAGCTGGGTCACCAGGGAAGACAGACAGATAGCTATATCAAGGCAAAGGAAGCGGTGGAGAAGAACCTGCTGGGAAAAATCAACCTGGTGGAAGTATGTACCAACCGTAATGATCCCAACGGAGCTTGGATATATGATATAAACCCGGATGCCAACACTCGCACGGTTGACTGGACACAGTTCGAAGAACCATGTGAAGTAAAGCACCCTTTCAGCCCGGAACGCTTCTTTCGCTGGCGTTGCTGGTGGGATTATGGCACCGGATTATCGGGAGATCTCCTCACACACGAATATGATGCCATTAATCAGATTCTGGGCATGGGGATACCAGAATCTGTAGTTTCTTCAGGAGGGATCTATTTTTTTAATCAACCGGAATATTACGTCAAAGAGGTAAGGGAGGTACCTGATGTCTGGAATACAGTTTTTGAATATCCCCATCTCAATTTTTCATTGCTCTACAGTGCCACGCTTGCCAATAGCCGCGACCGGGGTAAGGTGATCATGGGTCATGATGGTTCCATGGAACTGGCTGAGAGCTTGATGGTCTATGCCTGCCAGGAAAGCACAAGGTACAAGGAGAAGATCAAGGCTGGACTCATTGATCCAAATGTACCGATTTATACCTATATACCGGGACGAAAGAATGTGGATACCGTGGCCACTGCCACCGAACAGTATTTTGCCAGCAGGGGATTGCTCTATACCTACCGTGGCGAACGCAGGGTGGATACCACCCATCTGCATATCGCTGAATGGATCGAATGCATCCGTGAAGGAAAACAGCCAAGCTGCAATATCGACCAGGCCTTTGAAGAGGGAATTACAGCCGCCATGGCAACCATCGCTTACAAAGAAAATCGAAAGGTTTTCTGGGACAGGGACAGGGAACAGGTTATCTGAACCGGTCACTTATGGCAATATGAACGTTAAAAGTAAATTATTAACACATGAAAACTATTTATTTATTTTTTATTTTGTTCGCTATTCCCTTTGTAGCCCGGGCACAGGTTCAGATCAGGCCATTGCCATCGAGCGGCTTTGAACAGCGGATCAGTGCTTTTGTCAATGACATGACTGTGGTTGATACGCACGAACATTTAATGAGCCAGCCCAAGTTAAAGCAAAGGACAACCCTTGATTTTATGGTGTTGCTGCAGCATTATTCCAGCTGTGACCTGCAATCAGCAGGATCGCCGTCTCTTTCTACAATACGGGAGGACTCTCTCATGTCAATCAGGGAAAAATGGGAAATCATAAGGCCCTTCTGGGAAGATTCGAAAAATACCGCGTATAATCGTGCAACTCTGCTTGCGGCTGATAAATTGTTTGGCATTAATGACATCAATGAATCCACCGTTGAATTACTCTCTGAAAAAATCAGTAAAGCTTATCAAACCAATTGGATCAATCATGTAATAGAGGATATATGCAAGATTGATTATCTGATCCAGGACAGTGAAGACCGTAGTTTTGGAACAGATGGATTCCGTTATGTACTCAGGCTGGATGATTTTATATATATCAATTCAAAAGAAAAAATCATTTCCATGGGCCAGCAACAAAATAGAAAGATTGAAACACTTGACGATTTTGTTGGAGCCCTCGAGAGTGCTTTCACCGAAGCAAGAATTAAGGGAATTGTTGGGATAAAGAGTGCTATTGCCTACGACCGCATTTTAAATTTTGAGAATTCCAGCAGGGAAAGTGCAGAAAAAATTTTCGAAGAAATAATGAATTCTACGGATGGAACTTACTTTTCTTTGGAGGAAGTAAAACCTTTTCAGGATTTTATGATGCATCGGGTTCTGGATCTTGCCAGAGATAACAAATTACCGGTGCAGATCCACACAGGCCTTCATCTGAATGAAAACATCATTGAAAATTCAAAACCCACTCATCTTGTCAATCTGTTCTTTGAATATCCCGATGTGAATTTTGTTTTGTTTCATGGTAGTTATCCTTATGGGGGAGAGTTGTCGACACTTGCCAAAAACTTCCGGAATGTTTACATCGATATGTGTTGGTTGTATGTTATTTCTCCTTCATATTCTGAGAGATATCTGCATGAATGGCTTGAGACTGTCCCGGCATCCAAGATTATGGGATTCGGAGGTGATTACCTGAACGTTGAGAATGCGTATGCTCATCTGCTCATGGGAAAACAGGTTGTGACAAAGGTGCTGACAGATAAAGTAAAAGATGGCTATTTATCTGAATCCGAGGCAAAAGACATTGCCCAGATGATCCTGCATGACAATGCAGTGAAACTATTCAACCTGGAATGAAAAGAAGCTGGGAATGAGAAAAATAACCTTTATACTGAGCGCAATTGCCTTTGAAATCCTGATTCAACCTATTGCATTCGGCCAGGATTCTGCTTTATTGTGCACGGGAGAATACTGGTCTGAAGATAAGGCAAACCTTAAGATGAAAGAGTTTGCCTCCCATTGGAGTGACAAAAGCTCATGGGAAGAAAGGACTGATATAATCAGGCAGGGGATCATTGAGGGGATGCAATTGGAAAAGATGCCTGAGATCCGGGAAAATTTCAGACCAATCATCAGAAATACCCGCGAAATGGATGGCTATATCGTGGAAAACATTGCCATTGAAAGCTTCCCGGGATTCTATATTACAGGTAACCTTTACATGCCTTTAAAACATGGAGGGAAGACCCCTGCCATCCTCTGTCCACACGGACACATGCTGGAGCGATACAATAAGGATGTGCAGATACGCTGCGCGGTGCTGGCCAGAATGGGAGCCGTTGTTTTTGTTTATGATATGGTAGGATTCGGGGAATGTCTGCAGGTGAACCATGAAATACCCATCGCCTTGCTGCTGCAGACCTGGAACAGCAGGCGGATACTTGAATACCTGCTTTCAAGGCCCGATGTGGATCCGGAACGGATCGGGATGACCGGCAGCTCGGGTGGCGGGACACAAACCTTTATCCTGACTGCGATAGACAAGCGTATCAAAGTGTCCGTTCCAGTGGCCCAGGTTTCTGCACATTTTTTCGGCGGATGCGTTTGTCAAAGCGGGATGCCCATTTATAAAAGTGACCATCACCAGACCAACACCGTGGAGGTCGCTGCGCTCTGTGCTCCCAGGCCCATGCTGCTCATTTCTAACGGCGCCGACTGGACCAGGAACACCCCCCTGATCGAATACCCTTACATCCAAAGGGTCTATGCTTTGTATGATGCCGAGCACCGGGTGGAGAACGTTCACTTGCCTGCGGAAAAGCATGATTATGGTTACTCCAAAAGGGTGGCAGCGTACAATTTCCTGGCCCACTACCTGGGTCTGAAACTCGATGCCATCCCCTATGAGAATGGATTTAATGAGGGCTTCGTGACCATTCTCCGGCCCAATGAGTTAAAAGTATTCAGCCTGGATGATCCGATGCCAGCCGATGCACTTTACGGGGATGCTGCTGTCATGGAGTACCTGGAAATTTACTGACTTAACCTTGACTATGGTATTATCCCTGGATTCAACTAAAGGTAGTGTTCCAGGACAACTATAAAACAAATTAAAATACACATAATCTTTTCTTAAACAAACAGCCACAATTATGAAATCTTTTCAACTACTCATTGCAATTGTTTTTTCAATTTTCTTACTTGGGTGTGATTCAGAGGAATGGATTACCCTGTTTGATGGTGAAACCCTGGAGGGTTGGAGGGCCTCTGAGAATGTCGGTTCCTGGAAGATCGAAGAAGGTGTCCTCATCACAGCCGGACCCAGGTCACATCTCTTCTATGAAGGGGATGTGATGGATCATAATTTCAGGAACTTTGAATTCATGGCCGATGTCAAGACGGAACCCGGATCCAATTCGGGCATTTATTTGCATACCGAATTCCAGCAGGAAGGATGGCTGACAAAAGGGTACGAATGCCAGGTGATCAATACCGCCGTACCAAATGGGGAAAATAAAATGACAGGAAGTATTTACGGCATCCGGAATACATGGAAATCACCAGTACCGGACAATGAATGGTTCAACTATCGCATCGTAGTTCAGGGAAAGACCATAGAGACCTTCATCAACGGGGATTTGGTGGCTGAATACACAGAACCGGAAGAGATTTACAGAAGCGAAGGCTTCGAGGGAAGGGTGTTGTCCTCGGGCACCTTTGCGTTACAATGTCATGATCCGGAAAGTGTGGTCTACTTCAAGAATATCAAAGTAAAACCACTGCCAGACGACATGCCTACTCCCGGGACCCCGCCGGATGACCTGGAATTTGAAAAACAGCTGATCGATCTGGCCGTGCAGGGCTTTCCACTGATCGATCTGCATGTGCACCTTAAAGGCGGACTTACCCAGGAGGAGGCATTGGCCCATGCGCGAAAATATGGATTCACTTATGGGCTGGCGGTGAACTGCGGATTAAAAATGGGAAAAGAAACTGAATCAGAACTGAAGGAATACCTGGATCAATATGAGCAGTCCCCGCTTACCTGGCATGGCATGCAGGCGGAAGGCCGTGAGTGGATTGACCTCTATTCTGAAGAGACCGTTTCCCGTTTCGATTATGTATTTACCGACGCCATGACCTGGACCAATGACAACGGGAAACGCATGAGGTTATGGATCCCGGAGGAAACTGAGGTTGGCGATCCACAGGATTTCATGGACCAGCTGGTGGACAGGATCGAACAGATAGTGAGCAGTGAGCCCATCGATATTTACGTCAATCCCACCTACCTCCCT
>Ga0315535_1000374_pt1 | contig 31621 bp, 21 predicted proteins | sample SalMarSW160220MG_2_FD_203092 | JGI IMG/M metagenome (GOLD analysis project Ga0315535, IMG submission 203092) | Salt marsh sediment microbial communities from the Plum Island Ecosystem LTER, Massachusetts, United States - Salt Marsh Sediment SW1602-20 ... | reverse complement strand
CACGTCGCGGCCGATCGTGGTCTCGACCAGCGCGTCGAGGACGTAGCGGCGCCAGCGGGGCTCGTCGCCGATGAGCGGCGCGGCGCCCGGATAGCCGCCGAAGAACACGTACTCGTCCAGGCTGATCCCGAACGCCGCCCGCATCTCTGCAAGGGACCAGTGCGGGACCCGGATGATCTCGAACCGTCCGGCGACACTTTCGGTCAGCCCTTGCTCCACGAGCAGAGGCGCAGATCCGAGCAGGACCACCCGGAGCGGCAGCCCCGTGCGCGTGTCCTCGTCCCACAGGCGCTTGACCGATTCCGGCCAGCCGGCGGCCTTCTGGACCTCGTCGATCACGAGGACGGCGCCGGCGCGGCCGGTCTCGATCCGTGCCGCCTCCCACTGAGTCGCGATCCACTCCGGGCCGCGGAGCGACGGCTCGTCGGCGCTCACGAAACGGACCGGTAACGGGAGATTTCCGACCGCCTGGGTGACGAGTGTCGACTTGCCCACCTGCCGCGGCCCGGCGATCACCTGGATGAACCGCCGGGGCTCGGCGAGTCGCCGGGCAAGCTCGGCCGCCTGCGGACGGCGGTACGGACGTGCGGGATCTTGACTACTCACCATATTGAGTAGTCTTGCTCAGGGTCGCGCGGAGCGCAAGACGCACTCGTATACGCAGCTCTAGCGGACCGCCCTGGTGAACCCATTGGTGAGGCCGAAGCCCCAGTCGCTGTCCTGGAGGTAGCAGCTGCTCGCGAGCGCGCTGTTCAGCCGCATCGAGGTCCTGGGGATCCGGGAGGCGACCGTCCACCTCAGCGCGCACGCCGTGCGACACGGCCTTGCGGCGGCGCTACCGGCGGAGCTGGGAATACTCGTAAATGGTCGGGGCGAGAGGATTTGAACCTCCGACCTCATCGTCCCGAACGATGCGCGCTACCAAGCTGCGCCACGCCCCGACCGAAAGCGCCCCTGAGGGCCGGGGAATGATACCCCATCGCCCCCGAACGATCGAGTGCCGCCGGCGGCCGGACGCTGCGTCCTGACCGCACGCTCGCGCTCTCGCCCGGCCCGGCGACCCTCGCTCGGGTCGATCGCCCGCGGCGCATCTGCCGGAGCCTCTCATCCTCCCCTCACCCGCGTGGTGGATGATGGATCCCATGAGGACCACCATCCCTACCGCGGCCCACGCCGCTTCGACGGCGCTGCGCTGTGCGACGTGCTCCAGCGGGACGGCCGGAATCGAGCCGAGCGTCGCCGTTCCCGACGAACACGACAGCTCGACATGAACGACACCGTCCGCCTCGGCTCGCCGTTCGGGATCCGGCTCGGTGTCCACTGGAGCGTCCTGCTGATCGCCTGGCTGTTCGCCTCCGGGCTGGCGACCGGCATCCTGCCCGCCACCGCCCCAGGTCTGCCCGCCGTCACCTACTGGATCACGGGCGTGGCCGTGGCGATCGTGTTCTTCGCCTCGCTGCTCGCCCACGAGCTCGCCCACGCGCTGTTCGCCCGAAGAGCAGGAATCCGCGTGGAAGGCATCACGCTGTGGCTCCTGGGCGGGGTGGCGAAGCTGGACGGCGTCGCCGGCTCACCCGGCGAGGATCTGAGGATCGCGGCCTCGGGACCGATCGTGAGCGGCCTGCTTGGGCTCGGCTTCGGCGGCCTGGCCATGGCGCTGATCGTTCTCGATGCGCCGTTGCTGGTGGTCGAGGCCGTCGGCTGGCTGTCCGGGGTCAACCTGATGCTCGCGGTGTTCAACCTGCTGCCGGGCGCGCCGCTCGACGGCGGTCGGATCGTCCGCGCGCTGGCGTGGAAGCTCGGTCGTGACCGCCTGGCGGCGTCGTTGCTGGCTACCCGGCTCGGGAGGCTGCTCGGGTTCGGCATGATTGCGCTCGGCGTCCTCGACCTGATCGTCGCAACCGACCCCAGCGGGCTGTGGCTCATGATCGTCGGCATGTTCATGAGCGGCGCGGCGGCCGCGGAGGGCCAGCACGAGCTCACCCATAGCGCCCTCGACGGCGTGAGGGTGCGGGACGCGATGCAGGGCGATCTGCGACGTGTCCCGGGAGGCCTCACGGTGGACGTGCTCGTCGATTCGGTCCTTGCCCCCGACCGGCTGGGTTCAGCCCTCGTCGTCGGACCGGACGGGACCCCTGACGGGGTGGTCCGGCTGGCGCGGGTCGGGGCGCTCAAGCCGGCCGCACGCCGCGAGACGCGCGTCCGGGACATCGCCGAGCCGATCGCTTCCGTCCCGACCGCCACCCCGGACGAGCCCCTGCTGCCCGCGCTCGAGCGGGCTCGCGGTACCGCCGGCCGCCAGCTGCTCGTCGTGGACGCCGACGGCATTCTTGGCATCGTGGAGCCGGCCGACGTCGCTCGGCTGGTGCGCTCGCGGATCACCCACACCCCACCGACGGCGCCACGCGGCGCTCACCCGCTCGTGAGGTAGCGACCTGGTCCAGGCAGGCGGGGCCTGGCCTCTGCCGGACGAAGCAGGGGCTCCCGGCCGGCGGCCCCTGAGCTGCGCTCGGGTGATCAGTACTGGAACAGGAGCTCGCGGTACTTGGGCATCGGCCACAGATCGTCCGGCACCAGGGTCTCGAGCTCGTCGGCGACCGCGCGCAGGACGCCCTGCGCCGGGATCACCTCGTCGACGAACTTCCGAGCCTCACCCTCGAGCGAGTCTCCTTCGTGCGCCTCGTGTTGCGCGTGCTCCAGCGCATGGATCGCATCCACGAGCCGGTCGGTGAGCCCGGCGACGGTCGTGCACACCGCAGCAGCGCCGCGCGATGACGACGCCGCGGACAGCTCTCCCACGTAGCGCGCGGCTGCCGGCAGGACCATCGTCTTCGCGATGTCGAGGGCGCAGCTCGCCTCGATGTCCGAGACGGTGACGTACCGCTCCCAGAAGATGTGGACGCGGGAGGCGAGCTCGCGCTCGGACAGGACTCCGAACGACGAGAACAGCGTCTTGGCCTTGTCCGTCGTGAGCGACGGCAGCGCGTCGACCGTGGTCGGGTTGTTGGGCAGCCCGCGTCGGGCGGCCTCCGCGTGCCATTCCTCGGCGTAGTTGTTGCCCTCGAACAGCACCTGCTTGTTGGCCCTGGCGATGCCCGACAGGATCTTGGCCAGCCCGTCGAAGTCGCTCGGCGTCAGCCTGTCCAGCTCGTCGGCGAGCTGGGACAGGGAGTCCGCGACCGCGGTGTTGAGCACGGTCTGCGGCCAGTAGATCGGCGCCGACGAGCCCACGGCCCGGAACTCGAACTTGTTGCCGGTGAACGCGAACGGTGACGTCCGGTTGCGGTCGGTGGCGTCCTTGGGAAGCACCGGGAGGGACGTCGCCCCGAGCTCCAGCGAGCCGCCCCGCTTGGACGCGGACGCGCCGCCATTCTCGATCTGGGCGATGACGTCCTCGAGCTGGGAGCCGAGGAAGATCGACATGATGGCCGGCGGCGCCTCGTTCGCGCCCAGGCGGTGGTCCTGCCCGGCGTCCGCGATGCTCGCCCGGAGGATGTCGGCGTGGACGTTCACGCCGCGAATGACCCCGAGCAGGAACGCCAGGAACTGGGCGTTGGCATGCGGGTCGGTGCCCGGGTCGAGCAGGTTCTCGCCCTCGTCGGTGCCCATCGACCAGTTGTTGTGCTTGCCCGAGCCGTTGATCCCGGCGAACGGCTTCTCGTGGATCAGGAACATCAGCCCGTGCTGCGGCGCCAGCCGGCGCATCGTGCTCATCACGACCATGTTGTGGTCGGAGCCGACCGAGGTGGCCTCGTACACGGGCGCCATCTCGAACTGGCCGGGCGCAACCTCGTTGTGGCGGGTCTTGGCCGGGATGCCCAGCCGCCACAGCTCGCGATCGAGATCCATCATGAACGCCAGGATCCGCTCGCGGATCGGGCCGAAGTACTGGTCCTCCAGCTCCTGGCCCTTGGGCGACGGAGCCCCGAACAGGGTGCGGCCGGTGAGCACGAGATCGGGCCGCTGCAGCGCCAGCCGACGGTCGACGAGGAAGTACTCCTGCTCGGGACCGATGTTGGTGAACACCCGGCTCGCGCTCGTGTTGCCGAACCAGCGCAGGACGCGCAGGGCCTGCTTGCCCAGCGCCTCCTGTGATCGCAGGAGCGGGATCTTGTGGTCGAGCGCCTCGCCGGTAAACGACACGTAGGCGGTGGGGATCGTGAGCGTCACGCCGTTGGGCTCGACCTGGAGGAAGATCGGGCTGGTGACATCCCAGGCGGTGTAGCCGCGAGCCTCGAACGTGGCCCGGATCCCGCCCGACGGGAACGAGCTGGCGTCCGGCTCGCCCTGGAGCAGGTTCTTGCCCGAGAACTCCGCGATCGTCGAGCCGTCCGGATGGGGCGCCAGGAACGAGTCGTGCTTCTCGGCGGTGGAGCCGGTCATGGGCACGAACCAGTGGGTGTAGTGGGTGGCGCCGTGCGCCAGCGCCCATTCCTTGACCCCGTGCGCGACCGCATCGGCGATCATCGGCTCGAAGGGCTCGAGACCGTCGACGGTGCGCCGGAGCCGATGGAAGATCGGCTTGGCCAGGTACTGGCGCTGCGCGCGCTCGTCGAACACGTACTGGCCGTAGATGTCCGCGCCGGCGTGCTCCAGGTAGTCCTCGGTCGAGGCGACCTTGTGGCTGGCGATGGCCGCGACGGCGGATTGGCGGGCTGACATGTGGGCTCCTGCTGCGGGCTGGTTGGCGTGGGCGGCAGCTGCGATGGGCTCAGAACGCCTCGAGATACCGGTCGAGCTCCCATTGGGTCACCTGCGTCCGGTACTCATTCCATTCGGCTCGCTTGGCGGCCACGTAGTGGGACAGCACATGGTCGCCCAGGGCCTCGCAGATCACCGGATCCTTCTCCATCTCGTCGATCGCATCGCCGAGGGTGCCCGGCAGCTCGCCGATCCCCTTCTCGGCGATCCGCGTCGCGTCCATCTCGAACAGCGACTCCTCGACCGGCTCGTGGAGCGTGAGGCTCTTCTCCACGCCGTCCAGACCGGCCGCGATCATCGCGGCGAACGCGAGGTAGGTGTTGGACGATGGGTCCGGGCAGCGGACCTCGCACCGGGTGCCCTCGATCGACTTGCCGGGGGAGATCATCGGCACCCGGATCAGCGCCGAGCGGTTAGTCCGGCCCCAGGTGATGTAGGTGGGCGCCTCGTAGCCGGGCACCAGGCGCTTGTAGCTGTTCACGAGCGGGGCGAGGACCGCGATCATGCCCCGGGCGTGGGCCAGGATCCCGGCCATGTAGGACTTGGCGACGTCGGACAGGCCGTACGGCGACGACGTGTCGGCAAACGCGTTCCGGCCCTCGGCGATCGAGTACAGGCTCTGGTGGGTGTGCATCCCCGAGCCGTTGATGCCGTGGATCGGCTTGGGCATGAACGTGGCGTACAGGCCGTGCTGCTGGGCGATCGCCTTGAGCGCGAACTTGAAGGTCACCGCGTTGTCGGCCGTCTTGAGCGCGTCCGCATATTCGAAGTCGATCTCGTGCTGGCCCTCGGCGACCTCGTGGTGGGCAGCCTCGACGCGGATGCCGAACGCCTCGAGCGTGTCCACCATGTCCTGGCGGACCTCCTGCGCGAGGTCGGTCGAGAAGTCGAAGTAGCCCGCCTCGTCGTGGGGAAGTGGCGCGATCTGGCCGTCCTCGCCCCGGCGGAACAGGAAGAACTCGAGCTCGGGACCGGTGTTGACGACGTAACCGAGCTTCCTGGCCCGCTCGACCTGGCGGCGAAGGACGTAGCGCGGATCACCGGCGAACGGCTCGCCACGAGGCGTGTAGACGTCGCAGATCACCCGGGCCGTGCCGCGCGGGCCGCTGGCAGGCTGCCATGGGATCTCGTTGAACGTGCTCATGTCGGGCTGCAGGTACTGGTCGGACTCCGCGATCCGGGTGAAGCCCTCGATCGAGCTGCCGTCGAACCAGGTGCCGTGGGCCACCGAGCCTTCGAGCTGGTGGACCGGGATCGTGACCGCCTTGACGAGGCCAAGGACGTCCGTGAACTGGAGCTGCACGAAGCGGATCCCGCCTGCCCTTGCCGACTCGATCAGCTCCAGGTCCGCCTGCTGCACGATCGCCAATGCCGCCTCCACCTTGCGCCGCCCGCCGGCAGGACCGATTCCATCGCTCTTCGGCGCGGGTTGTGCTGCCGGCACCAAGGCGCCCGCCGCCGGTCCCCTGCTCGACCCGAGTCTATCCGTGGGTGAGCGCCGCAGCAGTAGCGAAATGCCGCGTCTAGCGGCCTTCCTCTTGTGCAGATTGCACGATACGTACGCTGACCGCGAGCGCCAGCCGAAGGTCCGGGTCCGCCAGATCCCAGCCCGTCAGCGCCTCCAGGTTGCGGACCCGGTACGCGAGGGTGTTGCGGTGGATTCCGAGCGCGGACGCCGCCTCGCCGCCCGTGCCGTGGTCGAGGACGGCGCGCAGGGTCGCCAATCGCTCGCGCACGCTCGTGGGACGGCCCGCCAGCAGCGGCTCGAGCAGCGCGGTTGCCTGCACCCGGTCGTCGGGCAGGTTGCCCAGTGCAGCGAGCAGCCGGTACACGGGGGTCCGGTCTGCGCGGGCGACGCCCGGCGGCTCGGCCAGCCGCTCCGCCGCCTCGAGCGTCGCCCGGGCGGCCGCCTCCTGGGCGGGTCGCCCGGACGGGTCGTCGAACGGGCGCGACAGCGCCACCGTCCGACCCAGGAACTCCGCGACGCGACCGGCGATCCGGAGCCCCAGCGGGTCGCCCGCCTCGAGCGCCGCGATCGCCCGCAGCTCGAGGCTCTCGCTCGTGCCTCGAAGCGAGAGCCGGCGCGCCGCGAACCGGAAGCGTAGCTCCCGGCGCACGTCCTCGCGACTCGGGCCATCACCCTCGGACTCGGGCTGCCGGGCGACCAGCACGACCCACGGCGGACCGTCGGTGGGCAGTGCCTCGCCACGCCCGGCCTCGTCGCGCGCCCGGCGGACCTGCGCCTCGAGCACGAGCTCGAGCGAGAGCAGCGGCGCGATCCGCTGGCTGGCGATGGCCTCGAGATCGCCGGCCGGGTGATCGCCCAGCAGCACGAGCCAGCCTACCGGCGACGTCTCGCCCGGCGCTCCCGGCAGCGCGACCCGCTGCCCGGCGCTGTGCGGCCGCGACAGGTAGGCTGCGACGGCGGCCGCGGCGCCGGGGACGTCGGCCGGCGCATGGACCGCGAGTGCGTCCGACCGCTTGCCCTCGATCGCCACCGCGCGACGCAGAAAGCTGCCGATCGCGGCCGCCAGCGCGTCGAGCCCGCGGCCCGCCATCGCCAGCTGAGCAAGGTCGCTCTCGAGCACGGCCGCCTGCCGCTCCAGCTCCCCGCGACGGTCGACCAGGAACCCGATCAGGCGACGCTCCAGCGAGCCGGGGTCGAGGCCTTCCACCCTGACCGCGGGGATCCCGGCCTCGATCGCTGCTTCCTCGACCTCGGCGAGCACGTCGCGCGTGGTCGATGCCCCGGCCGGGGCGGCCGGGCCCGCCGGCACCAGGAGCAGCCCGGACGCCCCGCTTCGGGCCAGCGTCTGGACGAGATCGCCGATGTCGGCTGGCGCGGGAGCCACGACCGCGATCGCGGACGCCGGCACGATCACGAGGTCCGACGGCTCGAGAACGTCGAGCGCAGGGACTCGCGAGCGAAGCACGCGCACCCAGCCGACCTGTGGCGCGTCCGGTCCCCGCTCGATCCCGGCACCGGCGGCGGTGGCGCCGGGTGCGAGCGCCTCGAGGACCTCCGGCAGCGTGGTCACCCGGCGCGCCTCAAGCCGTCGGCGCCGACGTGACGGAACGATCGTCGGTCCGCCGGGCCGCCACGAGATCGTTCAGCACCTTCCCGAACTCGCGGGTCACGTCGACGTACCGGTCCGCCCGGACCACGAGCGCCAGGCGCCCGCCCGCCTCGAGCCGCCCCCACACGCGACGGCGAGGCATCCAGAACGTGATCAGGATGCCGGCGATCAGGCTGGCGAACGCCGCCCACACGATCCCCTGTCCCGGGTCGTTCTTGGCGATCAGCAGCGTGTAGTCGGAGAACCCGCGCAGCTCCACCGAGAAGTCGGTGCCGCCCGGGGTCGCCGCCTCGCCCCGGGCAAGGGCGATGGGCTGCAGGCCCTGGACCTGCGCCGAGCCGTCGGGGTTGGTGCCGGATGCCTGGAACGGCAGGACCACCAGGATGCCGGTGCCGTCGGCCTGGCGCTGGAGCAGCAGCTGGAGAGCGACGGCGCGCCCCGGCACGGCGAACTCGGTGAACGGGAAGCCGGCGGCCTGGTCCGTCATCGGGATCGGACCCGACCACAGCGGCTGCCCGGCTTGGTCGCGGATGAGCACGTCAGGCGCGGGCCCGAACCCATTCTGGTGGAACGTGTAGCCGTCGACGGTCAGCGGGTCGTTGACCCGGATGACCTTGTCCGCGATCCTGCGCCCGTCCTGGTACACCGCGAGGTGGGTCGTGAAGTCGGTCGGGTGCCCCGTATCGAAGCCGGGCGCCTCGAAGCCGAGATTGCGCACGAGCAGCAGCCCCGGTGTCCCGATCGGCTGGACGGTGAGCGCCCCGCCGTCGGCGACCACCAGGCCCTGCTCGTCGCCGAACCGGGTGGTGACGGCGGCCGCGACCAGGAACAGGACGAGCCCGGTGTGGGTGAGCAGGGTCGCCATCTTGACCCATCGGTTCCGGTCACCGTACAGGTAGCTCGTCGAGCCGACGTCCTGGCGCCGCACGGAGAACCGGTGCCGGCGCAGGACGGCCTCGACGGCACCGGCGTCGAGACCGGCGACCACCGCCCGTTCGGGCAGCGCCGGATCGTAGAACGGGTCGGGCTGGACGACCCGGATGTCGGCCGACTGGCGCCACAGGCGCGGCGTCCGGTCGATGGTGCAGGCGATGATCGAGAGGATGAGCACCACCAGACCCACGCTGAACCAGATGGAGCTGAACACCTGGAACAACTGCAGCCGCTCCAGCAGGCCGACGATCCCGGTGCCCAGCACCGGATCGTAGACCGCATGCAGCTTGTCCATCTCGTTGGCGTAGTCCGTGGGCGAACGGAACGCGAAGCCGGGCATCTGGCGGAGGGTCATGCCCACGACCGCAAGCAGGCCGAGCACGATGATCTGGAGCACCGCGAAGTCGACCGAGGTCAGCAGCCCCCAGACGGCCGTGCCGACCCTGGCGAAGGGTCCCGGTGCCGGCCGTGCCGCGCTGCGAACGGCAATGGTCGCGATGACAGCCTCCTACCCGGTCGCCGCCGGCGTCGGCCTCGCGGCCCGGGCCCCTGGCGCGCAGGCCGCCTCGAGCGCGGCGGCGAAGTCACTGACCAGGTCGGCCTCGTCCTCCAGGCCCACCGAGACCCTGAGCAGGCCGGCGCCGATCCCGGCCGCCGCCAGCGCCGCGTCGTCGAGCGCGCGGTGCGACGACGTCGGGGGATGGACGACCATCGTGTGAACGCTGCCCAGGCTGGCGGTCCGCTCCGGGATGCGGAGCGCGTCGAAGAACGTTCGCCCGGTCTCTCGGCCGCCTGTCAGCTCCACCGACAGCATCGCGCCACCCGCGTCGAGGATCCGGGTCGCGACCTCCCGCTGGGGATGGCTCGCAAGGCCCGGGTAGAGGACGCGGTGGACGCCCTCGCGCCCTTCGAGGAACGTGGCCAGGGCAGCCGCCGTCCGGGATTGCCGCTCGACGCGGACGGCGAGCGTCGCGATCCCCCGCAGGACGAGGAACGCGGCGAACGGCCCGAGCGTCGCGCCGGTGTCGATCTGGGCCGACCGAACCGCGGCGATCCGGTCGCGGGCGCCGACTACCGCCCCGGCCATCACGTCCGAGTGCCCGGACAGATACTTGGTCGCCGACTCCATCGCGAGGTCCGCGCCGTGCTCCAGCGGCCGGCACACCGCGGGCGATGCAAACGTGTTGTCAACCGTCAGCAGCACGCCGTGACGGTGGGCGACCTCTGCGAGCGCCGGCAGATCGGCCAGCACGCAGGTGGGGTTGGCGATGGTCTCCACGTGCAGGACACGGGTCGGCTTCGCCGCCAGGGCGGCCTCAACCGCATCGACGTCGGTGGTGTCAACGTAGCCGAGGTCCACGCCCAGTCGGCCGAACGCGGCCTCCACCTGGGTTCGCGTGGTTCCATAGCCGACCTGGCCGATCAGCAGCCTGTCGCCGGCTCGAAGCAGCGACAGGAGTGCCGCGTGGATCGCGGCCATCCCGGTGGCCAGGGCGATGCCCGCCTCCGCCCCGTGGAGCTCGGCCACCGCGTCGCCCAGGGCCACGACGGTCGGGTTGTCGATCCGGCTGTACGCGTATCCCGGCTGCTCGCCGGTCAGGACGGCAGCGAGCTCCTCAGCGTCCCCGGCAGCGAACGTGGCTGTCTGGTAGATCGGCACCGCGGTCGGAACCTGCCGTACGTCGGGCACGCGCGACGACGCGCGGATGGCGCGCGTCGAGGGTCCGGGTCCGGGGCGCTCGCTGGTCACCCGGCGGATGCTACACCGGGTGGGCCCGATCACCCGCCCGCTCGGGGGACACGTCCATCACCGGGATCCGGGCGCCGCGCTCGCGGCCCGAGCGCTTGGCCGCACATGGCCGCGTCCGCATGCTCCAGGAGCTCGCCCACGGTCTCGCCATCGTACGGGAACACCGCGATGCCGATGGACCACCGAGGTCGACAGCGCGACGCCCTCCGCGGTCAGCTCTCCCTCCGCAACGCCCTGGCGAATCTTCTCCGCGAGCACCCAACCGCCCGTGGAATCGGTCTCGGGCAGCAGCACCAGGAACTCGTCGCCATCGAACCGGGCGCCGGTGTCGATCCGCCGGATGCCGGCCAGGATCACGTCCCCCACCAGGCGCAGGGCCCGATCCCCGACCAGGTGCCCGTGATGGTCGAGTTCACCGGACGGACCGGCTCCCGGGTGGGTCTGTCGCCGACCTCAGCGAGTGCCCCACTGGTAGTTCTGCTTCATCAGCCGCAGGTAAACGAACGTCTCGGTCTCGCGAACACCGGGGATCTTGCGCAGGCGCGTCGACAGGAACTGGAGCAGCGCCTCGTTGTCCTCCGCCACCGCCTCGACCAGGATGTCGTAGCTGCCGGCGGTGACGACGACGTAGTCGGTCTCGGGGAACGAGGCGATCTCCTCGGCCACCTCGATCAGCCGCGCCGCCTCGACCCGCACTCCGACCATCGCCCACACCTGGAACCCGAGCTTGAGCGGGTCCGTGACCCCCACGATCTGGAGGATCCCCTTCTCGATCAGCCGGTTGGTCCGCGCCCTGACCGCCGCCTCGGACACGCCCAGCTCGGCGGCGATCTGCGTGAACGGCCTTCGCCCGTCCTCCTGGAGATGCTCGACGATCCGCTTGTCGAGGTCAGACACCTCATAGCCACGGCCATTCTGGCGAGTCGCGGGGCGCGTCGCCTGGGTGTGCTGCGTCCGCTCGCTTCGGTCGGTCATCATCGAGTCCGATGGGTGGCGTGGCCCTCGTCCGGGGCGAGAAGCCTCATGGGCGTCTCCGGTGGGGAGGCCGCCGATCCGGATGGCGGATCGGCGGCCGATCGGGGCCGCGTTGGGCGCGCATGCTAGCACGCGGCGAGGCGTCGCCGGGTGCCTGTCGCCGTCCCCGGGACGGCCCTGGGAAGCGTCGCTCAGCCCAGCTCAGCCTGCGTCAAGCGCCTCGAGCATCGGGGCCAGGGCGGCGACCGAGCCCTCGGTGATGGGATCGATGACCAGTTGGACGTGGCCGATACCCTCGCGCGCATAGGCTCGGAGCTCGGCCGCCATGTCCCCCGGTCCGACATCGAGCGGCCGGACCGCCTGGCGCGGATCCGTGTCGCCCATGATCCGTCCGGTGCCCCCCGGCAGGTGTACCAGCACCGCCGTCGTCCGCTCGATGTCGTCCGGATCGCGACCGGCGGCCAGGGCCGCCTCGTCGACGCGGGCCCGCAATGGTGCCACGCCCGCGGGCTGGTTCCCCGTATCTGCATACCACGAGTTCCAGGCATCCACGTGCGGCATCGCCGTCGCCAGCATCCGGGCCCCGCTCGAGCCGATCAGCAGCGGCGGGCCGCCGGCACGCGCCGGTCGGGGCAGCAGCACGGCATCGCGTGCCGTGAACCAATCCCCCGCGAAGTCGATGGCGCCGTCGCGAAGCAGGGTTCGCACGATCGTGAACGACTCCTCGAACCGTGACACCCGGTGATCGAAGGGTGCGCCCAGCGCCCCGAACTCGGCCGGGTTCCAGCCGGCCCCGAGCCCCAGCACCAGCCGGCCGCCCGAGATCTCGTCCACGCTCGCCGCCTGCTTGGCCAGCATGAATGGCGCGTGGAACGCGGCCGCGGCGACCAGCGGACCGAGCGCCACGCGCTCGGTGGCCTCGGCCAGGCCCGCGAGCGTGGTCCACGCCTCCCACGGACCACGGGTCTCGCCCGACGGGTAGCGATACAGCAGGTGATCGCCGAGCCAGATCGAATCGAAGCCCGCCTGCTCCGCCAGGCGGGCGATGGCGCGCACCTCCGGCCATCTGACCTCTCGCTCGACCTCGGGCAGCTGGATGCCAACCCCGATCGGACGGCCGGCTCGTCGCGGAATCATGCGCAACACGCTAGCGCAGTTGAAGCGCAGTTGAAGCGCGGTCAACGGCCGATCCCACACCCGGCCGTCGATCCAAACGGCTCCGCCTGGCCCATCATGGACCGATGCGCTACGGGATCGTGCTCACCAGCGGAGACCCTCGCACCGTCGCGGAGCTTGCGGCACGGGCGGAGACGGCGGGTTGGGACGGCGTGTTCACCTACGACGCCATCGCGATCGGCGACGATCCGATGTACGACCCGTGGGTCCTGCTCGCGGCAATCGCGATGCGGACCGAGCGGGTCACGCTCGGGGCGCTGGTGTTCGCACCCCCGCGGCGACGGCCGTGGAAGCTGGCGCGGGAGGCCATGTCACTGGATGTGCTCTCGGGCGGACGCCTGGTGCTCCCGGTGGGCCTCGGCGCGCTCGATGATGCGGGGTTCGGCAACGTCGGCGAGCCGGTCGATGCGCGGTCACGGGCGGCTCGCCTGGACGAGACGCTGGAGATCCTCGATGGCCTGTGGTCGGGCGAGCCGTTCGCGTTCGAGGGCACCGAGTATCGATTCGAGCCGATGACCTTCCGTCCCACGCCCGTCCAGCGCCCGAGGATCCCGATCTGGGTGGTCGGCGCCTGGCCTCACGCGCGCTCGATGCGCCGGGCTGCACGCTGGGACGGGATCGTGGTGCAGGCGGTGGGGCCGGATGGGGCGTCGGCGATGGGACCCGAGGTGCTCGCGGACGTCACAGCCTGGCTCCGCGGTGAGCGGCTGGCACAGGGCAACCAGCGATCGGCCAGCGCGCCCGGCGCGCCGTTCGAGGTGATCGTCGATGGCGTCACACCGGCGTCGGATGCGGCGGCCGCAAGCGCCATCACCCGCGCTCACGAGGCTGCCGGCGCGACCTGGTGGATCGAGGCGGACTGGTCCGACACCTCGCTCGAGGCGCTGTCGGCCAGGATCGAGGCCGGGCCACCGCGCTGAGCCATCGTCGCGAGCCGCGACGATGGGGCTCAGGAGACTGGATCGTCCCGGTTGGCCGTTTCCGGCGCTGGTGCACCGACCCGTGACCGGATCCGCTGCGAGACGGCCGCCTCGATCACTGAATCCGGGTCGCGGAGGCCTTCCAGGCGTGCCCGAACCCCGACCAGCGAGGCGTACAGCGGCGGACAGGTGGGGCATGATGCGAGATGGGTCTCGACCGCGCTCCGGGTCGCAGGATCCAGCTCGCCATCCAGGTACGCCGATACGTGCCGTCGCGCTCGCCAGCAGCGCAGCGGCTGGGCCAGGCTTGCGCGGCGCCGAGCATCGTCGTCGGCCAGGGCGCTCACCAGCATCATCCGGCCGCGGCGCAGGCGCTGCTTCGCCGCGGGCAGCCCGATGCCCAGCGTGTCCGCGATATCCGGGCCGGTCCAGCCCAGCGCGTCGTGGAGCACGACCGGCACCCGCAGGATGACGGGCAGCCGGGCCAGCGCATCCTCCAGGTCGTCGCGCAGCTCTGCCCGCTCCAGCACCCGCTCGGGCGCCACGGTCCACGCGTCGTCCGCCCAGTCCTGCTCGACCGCCGCGATGTCGAGCTCCGCGTGATGGGCCCGCGACCGGTCGATGATCCGGTTGACCAGGGTTCGGCGCAGCCAGCCGCGGAGCGCGGCCGGATCCCGGAGCTGATCGTGTCGGCGCCACGCGGCAACCAGCGTCTCCTGGGCGCAGTCCTCGGCCGCATCGACATCGCGGGTGAGGCGTGTGGCCAGCCGGACGAGCCATGGGAGCTCGGCCAGGAGGACCTCACCGAGCTCGGGCTGGCCGTTGCGTTGACCGCTCGTGGTGGCTCCTTTCGACCTCAACTGCGGCGCACCTGGATCCGGGCCTCAGCGAAGGCGCGCCGACAACCGCCCCCGCCGGAGCCAGATGACCATCGCCACCAGGAACCGGAGGATGAGCGACAGGCCGTAGGCGGTGCACCAGACGCACACGGCGTGGATCACGAACAGCTGCAGGCTCAGGAAGTAGATCTCGAAGATGACGCCGATCAGCGACAGCCCGTAGTGGGCGTCGAGCAGCGTCGGATGGTCGGTCCGGATCCACGCGACCGCCAGCGTCAGCAGCACCAGCGACAGAACGACGCCGTAGACCGCGACGGGGATCCCGCCGATCCTCGCGTACTCGCTCTGGGCCACGGTCTCGCAGCCGTGCAGGGCCCCGCAGTAGGGCACGCCGCCCTCGAGCTCGACCGTGGACAGGTAGCCCGCGATGGACAGCCCCACGACGTCGAGCACGGCGAGGATCCAGCCCGGATGGATACGGCGAAGGCGGGCGACGCTCGATGACATGGCAGCAGAGACATCCTATCGCGACCACCGGCCCCGGCCCGATGGCCCGTCAACGACGGGCCGATCACGGGAACTCGGCGCCACACGGCCCGTTGCGGCGGCCGCCGGACGGGTGGACCCTATGGATCGCACCCCGCAGTCGTCCATCCGCGCCCATCGCTCCGAGGTCTCCGATGACCGTCATCTCGCCCGCACCAGATCCCACCACCGACATCCTCCGGGACGCCCGGCCACTCGACGCGATCTTCCATCCGCGCTCGATCGCCGTGATCGGCGCGACCGAGAAGCAAGGGTCCGTGGGTCGCACGATTCTGTGGAACCTGCTTTCGTCGCCGTTCGGCGGCACGGTCTACCCGGTCAACCCGACACGGCCGGCGATCCTGGGGGTCAAGGCGTATCCGTCGCTGGCGGCGATCGGCGAGCCGGTGGATCTCGCGGTCATCGTGACGCCGGCGAAGACGGCGCCGGGCCTCGTCGAGGAATGCGGCCAGGCAGGAGTCCGCGGCGTGATCATCATCAGCGCGGGCTTCAAGGAGGTCGGCCCCGAGGGGGTGGAGCTCGAGCGGCGCGTGCTCGAAGCCGCCCGCAAGCACGGGATCCGGGTTATCGGGCCCAACTGCCTTGGCGTCATGAACCCGGTGGTCCGGATGAACGCCACATTCGCCGCCGGGATCGCCAACCCCGGGCGGGTGGGGCTCATCTCGCAGTCGGGCGCCCTGCTGACGGCCATCCTGGACTGGGCAGCCCATGAGGACGTCGGGTTCTCCTCCATCGTCTCGCTGGGCTCGATGCTCGACGTGGGCTGGGGCGACGCGATCGACTACCTGGGCGACGACCCCAACACCGACAGCATCGTGATCTACATGGAGACGATCGGCGACGCCCGGGCCTTCCTGTCCGCGGCTCGCGAGGTCGCCCTCACCAAGCCGATCATCGTGATCAAGCCCGGCCGGACGGCGCAGGCGGCCAAGGCCGCAGCATCCCACACGGGCTCGCTGACCGGCTCCGACGACGTGCTCGAGGCGGCCTTCCGGCGGGCCGGGGTGCTGCGGGTGAACTCGATCAGCGAGCTGTTCGAGGTCTCGGAGATCCTGGCCAAGCAGCCGCGGCCGAAGGGCCGCCGGCTGTCGATCGTGACCAACGCGGGCGGCCCCGGCGTGCTCGCGACCGACGCGCTCATCAGCGGCGGCGGCGAGCTCACGGAGCTGACCCCCGAGACCATGGAGCGGCTCAACGCCGTCCTGCCGGCGGTCTGGAGCCACAACAACCCGATCGACATCATCGGCGATGCTGCGCCGGCGCGCTACGCCGAGGCGCTCGAGGTGGCCGCCGCCGATCCCGAGACCGACGGGCTGCTGGTGATCCTCACGCCGCAGGCGATGACCGATCCCACGGCGACGGCGAAGGCCCTGATCGAGCACGCCAGGATCGAGGGAAAGCCCGTGCTGGCCTCATGGATGGGCGGCGAGGAGGTGGCCGAGGGCGCCGCGATCCTGCGCGAGGCGGGCATCCCGACATTCGCCTACCCGGACACCGCGTGCGTGCTGTTCAATCACCTGTGGCGATACGCGGAGAACCTCCGTTCGCTGTACGAGACGCCGCGCCTGCCGGTCGCTCCCGAGCGCGGCGAGTTCCGCGAAGAGGTGGACGCGATCATCGCCGAGGTGGCGGCCGAGGGTCGCACGCTGCTCACCGAGTACGAGAGCAAGAAGGTGCTCGCGGCCTACGGGATCCCGATCACCGACACGGAGCTCGCCCAGAGCGCCGACGAAGCGGTCGCCGCCGCCGAGGACATCGGCTATCCGGTGGTGGCCAAGCTGCTGAGCCGGACCGTCACCCACAAGACGGACGTCGGCGGCGTCGTCCTCAACCTGCGCGATGGCGAGGCCGTCCGCGACGCCTTCGACCGCATCCGCGAGTCGGTCACCAACAAGGTGGGCGCCGAGCACTTCGAGGGCGTGACGATCCAGCCGATGATCAACTGGAGCGGCTACGAGCTGATCGTCGGCAGCAGCCCCGATCCGCAGTTCGGGCCGGTCCTCCTGTTCGGGATGGGCGGCCAGCTGGTGGAGGTGTTCCGCGATCGGGCGCTCGCCCTGCCGCCGCTCAACACGAACCTTGCCTGCCACCTGATCCACGAGACGCTGATCGCCAAGGCGCTGGGCGGCGTGCGCGGCTGGAAGCCGATCGACATCGACGTCCTCGCGGCGCTCCTCGTCCGGTTCAGCGAGCTGGTCGCGGAGCAGCCGCGGATCGCGGAGATCGACATCAACCCGTTGCTCGCGTCGCCCGAGCGGATCATCGCCCTCGACGCCCGCGTCATGCTCCATCCGGCCACCGTCGCCGATGGTGACCTGCCCCGGCTCGCGATCCGGCCGTACCCCCACGAGTACATCCGCGAGGTCATGACCGACGATGGCGTCGCGTTCACGGTCCGGCCGATCCGGCCCGAGGACGAGCCGGCGGTTGCCGCGTGGCACGCGAGCCTGTCCGAGGCCACCGTGCGTGCGCGCTACGGCAAGGATCGGCCGCTATCGGAGCGAACCGCGCACGAGCGGCTGACCCGGATCTGCTTTGCGGACTACGACCGGCAGTTCGCGCTGGTTGCCGAGGCGGCCGGACCCGATGGCTCCGAGATCGCGGGCGTCGCCCGCGTGTCCCGGGTCCATGCCACGAACGACCGGACCCTGACCATGAGCGTGGCCGATCGCTGGCAGGGACGCGGGATCGGGGCGCAGCTGGTGCACTGCACGGTCGACGTCGCACGGGGCGAGCACGTGGCGCACCTGCTCGCCGAGTTCACGCCGGACAACGCACGCATGCACGAGCTGCTCGCGTCGGAGGGCTTCTCGTTCTCCGAGCACGAGGACGTCGTCGTGGCCTCGCTGAAGGTGGACTGAGCGGCGCCCCGGCAACACACCGGCGTGCTGCGCCATGGGCGATCTTCGCGTCAGCGGCCGACGATGACCGCGTCCAGGTCGACGCGTGGATGGCCGCGCGTCCCGACCACGACAATCTTGATCGTGTGCGTTCCCGTGGACGGCCATGAGCGCTGGAACACGATCCGGCGGGCATGGGTGGACCTGGCGTGGAGCTTGAGCGTCGTCGCGTACGTACCGTCCACGTAGACCCTCGCCCGACCGTTCGACCGCGCCTTGGGCATCACCAGGGCGACGGATCGCCCCGTGATCCGGAACTTCGCCCGGCTTCCGGCTCTGGTCGCGTACCGCGTGTGGCCGCCCGAGGCGCTCTTCCAGGCCGTCCGCCGCCATCGCCCGTGGTACGTCGCAAACCCCTCCTGGTGGAGCGCGACCCGGAACGGCACGACGATCGACGTGGTGTTGGCACCGGCGTCCCGCGTCGTGAGCTCGATGTCGTACGCCACTCCACGAGTCAGGCTCGCGTTTGCTGAACGTGCGGTCGTCCAACCCGTCAGCGTCGACCAGGAGGCGGTGCTTGTCGCCCGGTAGCGGACGCGGTAGGCGTCGACCGCGAGGTCGTCCGTTGCCGCAGGCCAGCTGAGCCGGACCGGGACGCTGGACCTCCCCAGCGTCTGTCCTTTGCGGGCCTCCCCCGTCAGCCAGGCGGGGGCCGCCGGGGCGTCGAAGTCGAGCGCGCGGCGCGCGTCGACGACCCGGCCGCTCGAGGTGATCGGGCTGACCGTCTGTGCATCGCGCCAGCCGGATCCGATCAGCCGGGCGCCGAGCACCGCTGGATCCTCGAGCAGCTCGGGATGCGACTGTCCCACCAGCGCCGCGACGCCCGCAACGAGGGGAGCTGCGAACGACGTCCCGTCGACCAGCCCGTAGCCGTCGTCGATGACGTCGATCGCGAGGATCGCCAGGCCGGGCGCTGCCAGATCCACGGTCGGGCCATAGCTCGAGAAGTCGGCCAGGCTACCGTCGGGCCCGATGGCGGCCACCGAAACCACGTTGGGTACGTCGTACGCGGCCGGGTACAGCAGCAGCTGCGATCCCTCGTTGCCGGCCGCGGCGACGATCAGCACGCCGGCGTCGGCGCCTCGCTGAATGGCGTCGCGAAGGGCAAAGCTGTCCTCGTAGGTACCCCACGAGGCGTTGATGACGTGGGCGCCGCTGGCGATCGCATAGTCGATCGCGTCGATCGCGTAGCTGACGGTGGAGCAGGCCGGCTCCAGCCAGCGGACGGCCATGATCCGGGCGTCGGGCGCCACGCCGACCATCCCGGCCCCGTCCGCCGCGGCCGCGAGCACGCTGGCCACCGCCGAGCCGTGCCAGTCGGTCCCGGGGACGTGCAGCACCCCGGATGCGGCATCGCCGCACAGGTTGACCCCGTTGACATCGTCCACGAACCCGTTGCCATCGTCGTCGACACCGTTGGTCGCCTTGTCGGCCCCTGAGGCATCGGTGCCCGACTCGCCCGGATTGACCCACGCCTGGCCCTGAAGCTCGGGGTTCGAGAAGTCCACGCCATCGTCGAGCACCGCGACCGTGACCCCGGCCCCGGTGGCCAGCGGCCAGGCCTCGGTGGCATCGATGTCCACGCCGGCACGGCACGGGATGCCGTCGATGCACGAGCCGCCGTCGTTCTCGAGCGCCCACTGGTACTGACCGAGGAAGGGTTCGGCTGCCGGATCGCCGGCCTCCACGATGGGGGCGTCCGGCTCGGCGTACTCCACGGCGGGATCCGCCGACAGCTCGGCCACCGCCTCGGCCACCGACTGGCCGGCCCGCGGCCGAACGACCTCGGCGCCGATCGATCGAAGCGCCCGCACGCGCGCGACAGCCGCCCGACCACGACTGGTCGCTCGTATCGTCGACGGCATCGCCGACCGGAACTTCACGATGACGGCGCTCGCAGCCTGCGGCGGCTGCGGTTTCCGAGTGGTGCGGCGAACGGCTGTGCTCGCCGCCTGCGGCGGCTGCAAACTGCCTCGGCTTACGGCTGTGCTCGCCGGGGAATCCATCGCTCCGGTGGCTGTCGTCGTCGAGCGACCCGATTCGCTGACCGGGACCCCGCTGGAGGCGCCCACGACGGTGGCCGGCGCGACCAGCGTCAGCGCCAGGATCACCGTGGCCGGAACCTGCCACGTTCGCCGCATCCGATCCACCCCTGCTCCCTTCCCCCGGCTCGGCGAGCCGCGCTGCTCACGGCCACTCGCGCCGTACCCAGCAGGGATCAAGGCTACCGGATCGGGGCCGGCATCGGCGCGAGGACCTAGAGCGCTCCGGTCGGCTGAGCCGGTTGATACCCCGTCGGCTCCGCTGGGACGTGGTCGTGTGTCAGCGGGTCGGCGCGCGCCGGTTCGCCCCCCCGCGGCTGATCGGGAAGCGGCACCTCGACGTGGTCGGGCAGGTTGTCGCGGCGGTACGGGACATCGACGACGACCGTGTGCGGCCGGCCCAACAGGACGGCACGCATTCGGCGGGCCGACTGGTTGTACAGCAGGCGCTCCCACCAGTGGCGCGCGACGTACTCGGGCACCACGACGAACGTGATCGGTGCCGGGCGGTCCGGGGGCCAGGCTCGGTCGAGCACGTCCAGGTAGGCGATGAGGGGACCCGTCAGGGCGCGATAGGGAGACTCCACGATGACCAGCGGCACGCCTGGAACCTGGCGCTCCCAGCGGTCGCGCATGCGGGCGGACCCCGCAGCGTCATCGCTGATGTACACCGCCGTGACGTCCTCCGACACCGACCGGGCCACGTTGACGGCCCGGACGACCGCGCGGTTGAGGGCGGGCACCGGGACGATGGCTCGCTCCTCCCGGTGCGGCGATGGAACGACGATGTCCGAGCGGATGGACAGCTGCCGTCTCGATGCCGCGTACTGGCGGTTGATGAACAGCATGATCGCGACCAGGACGGGGATCAGGATCACGACCAGGTAGGCTCCGCCGCTGAACTTCTCGAAGACCACGATCCCCAGCACGACGAGCGTGAGCGACGCACCCACCGCGTTGAGCACCAGGCGCCAGCGCCAGCCCGGCTCCCGGTGGCGCAGCCAGTGGAGGACCATCCCACCCTGGCTGAGCGTGAAGCACACGAACACGCCGATCGAATAGAGCGGGATGAGCAGGGTGGTCACGCCACCGAAGGCCACCAGCAGCAGGCCCGCCACCGCGGACAGGAGCACGATCCCCCAGCTGAAGGCCAGGCGGTCGCCGCGGAACGCGAACTGGCGCGGCATGTAGCCATCCGCCGCAAGCAGCGCCGCGAGCCGCGGGAAGGCGTTGTAGCTGGTGTTCGCCGCCAGGAACAGGATGAGCGCGGTCGACAGTTGGAACACGTAGTAGAGCGGGCTGCCGTGGCCGAACGCGACCCGGGCGACCAGGGCGATCACGGTCGGGCCGCCAGACCCCTCCTCGGAGGGCACGATCCGGTAGGCGTCGGCGACGATCGTGATGCCGATGAACAGCACCGTGAGTAGCACCGCCATCGCGACCAGCGTGTTGGCGGCGTTCTTCGCTTCGGGCCGCTTGAAGGCGGGTACGCCGTTCGCGATCGCCTCGGTTCCGGTGAGCGCGACCGAGCCGCTGGCGAACGCCTTGAGCAGCAGCAGGATCCCGATGCTCTGGGTGCCGAGCGTGACCGCCTCATGCTGCGGCGCCACGGGTGTGACGCCGCCGGTCACGATCCGGAACGCGCCCAGTCCGACGATCGCAAGCGCCAGCCCGACGAACAGGTAGGTGGGCACCGCGAAGATGTTCCCCGACTCGCGAAGCCCGCGCAGGTTGGCGATCGTGATCAGGGTGATCGAGATCAGCGCGAACACGATCCGGTAGTGGTTGATGTCGGGTGCGATCGAGATCAGCTGCTCGACCGCCGACGAGGTCGATACGGCAACGGTCATCACGTAGTCGATCAGGAGGGCCGCGGCAGCCACCAGGCCCAGGAGCGGCGAGAGCTCCTGGCGGGCCACAGCATAGGCGCCGCCGCCGTTCGGGAACGCGCGGCACACCTGGCGGTAGGAGAGCGCGACGACGGTCAGCAGGAGCGCGATCGCGACTGCGACCTCGACGCTCAGCAGGAATGCGGCGGCGCCCCCGAGCACCAGCACCCGCAGGATCTCCTCCGTCGCGTAGGCGGACGAGGAGATCGCATCCGAGCTGAAGATCGGCAGGGCCTTGCGCTTCGAGAGTCGCTCGCCGATCTCCTCCTCGCTGGCCAGCGGGCGTCCGATCAGCGTTGCCTTGACCCGCATCAGGGCCCGCCCCATCGGGGTCCTCGGGACCGACGCGGTGGGCTTGGCAATCAGCTGGTTCGGACCCGCGTACCGGAAGTAGGCCGAGTGCGGCCGCTCGACGCGGACCCGGCGGTCGCCGGCCTTGCGACCCCGCAGGGGCCGTCGCCCGGCGATCACGGTCGGGCCACTGCTGCCTGAACAGAGGGCGGGACGTTGGCGGGACTGGCGGCCGGCGGCGCCTCGTGCTCGATGGCGAACCCGAGGCGACCGCTCCCGGCTGAACGGACCGGTGACACCCGGACGCCGGCTCCGTCGGCCATGCGAATGCACGCGTCCACGAGCAGGTCCCCGAAGCGGAGACCTGCCACCACGACGCGCGGCGTTGCCGTCGAGGCGACCAGCAGGATCGCCTCCCGGAGGAGTCGCAGCTCGCCGTCGAGTGGTGACCCGACGGCGTCCTCCGCCGCCTCCGGCGTTGGTTCCATGCGTCCAACATCGCGTATCGCACCAAGAGGGGGGCGCGGCTGCCGGGTCGTGGCGCCTAAGGTTTTCCTAAGGTCCCAGGGGGAACCGGCTCGCCTGGTCCATGCACGTCCGGATCCGGGCTCGGCAGGTCCCGCACGCGATAGCCCACCCCTGGCTCGGTCACGATCAGGCGCTCCACCTGGCCGGTCGAATCCGCGGCGGCCAGCTTCTTGCGCAACTGGCTGACATGGACGTACACGTAGCTGTCCTCGCCCTGGTACGCCTCGCCCCAGACCGCTCGGAGCAGGCGGCCCTTGGTCACGATCCGACCGCGATGGGTCAGCAGCACCCGCAGCAGCTCGAACTCGCGGGGGGTCAGGTCAACCAGCCGCCCCCCCACACGAACCTCGTGGTGCGCCGCATCGAGGACCACCGGACCCGCGCCGACCCGACCGGCCGCATCGCCGGCCGGGCCCGTCGCCCTGCGGATGGCGACCCGGAGGCGGGCGTTGAGCTCGTCCACCCCGAACGGCTTCGTCACGTAGTCGTCGGCCCCCCGATCGAGAGCCTCCACCTTCTCGCGCTCCTCGAACCGGCCGGACAGGATCACGATCGGGGTCGTCGCTGCCTCGCGTCGGATCGCCGTCACGACGCGCAGGCCGTCCATGTCGGGCAGCCCGAGATCGAGCAGCACGAGGTCCGGTCGCCGGAGCGCCCAGCGCTCGAGCGCCGTCCGTCCGTCCGGCGCCTCGACGACCGTGTATCCGCTGGCCGTCAGCTCGCGGACCAGTGCCGACCGCGCCTCAACGTCATCCTCGACGACCAGGATGGTGGGACCGGGAGCCGCCGGGCTCATGCCCAGGTACCGGTTGCGCTCACGCGGACCGTCCGGTGGCAAGCTCCTCGGGGACCATCGCCATCGGCAGGTCCAGATCGATCGCGAGCCCGCCCAGCTCGCTACGTCGAGCCGAAACGTGCCCCCCGGTGGCCTCGATCAGCCCGCGGGCGACCGCCAGTCCGATCCCCGTGCCGCCACGGGATCCTCTCGCGGCATCCGGAGCCCGGTAGAACTTCTCGAACAACCGCGGGAGGACGTCGGGCCTGACGCCCGGTCCGTCGTCCTCCACGGTCATGCCGACCCGGCCGTCCGCCGCCTCGTGAGCCACAATCCGGATGTGGGTGCTCTCGGGGGTGTGCTTGAGGGCGTTGTCGAGCACGTTGGCGACGGCCTCGTCGAGGAACACCGGATCCACCTCGACCGGTGGCGCCGCCAGGTTCACCTCGAGCGTTCGCGCGCCGAGCCGCGACCGAATGCTCTCGATCGCGCGGGCCAGCGCGTCGTCGAGCTCGAACACATCGCGTCGGGCGCGCAGGGCTCCCGCCTCGATCCGTGACAGGTCCAGGAGGTTGGTCACGAGGCGGTTCAGGTACTCGACCTCACGCTCGATCGCATCGGCGCTGGCCTGCCGGTCCTCGTCGCTCAGCGGTCCACCGGGGCGGAGGCCGCCGGCGGCGGCGCGGATGGTCGCCAGCGGCGTGCGGAGATCGTGGGACACCGACTGCAGCAGCGCCGACTTGAGCGCGTCGCTCTGCTCGGCGACCTCGGCCGCACGGGTACGCTCCTCCGCCCGGTCCCGCGACAGGGTCTGGCCGGCCTGGTCGGCGGCGGCAGCCATCAACCGGGTCTCGGTGTCGTCGGGCTCGTCCAGGTCACGCGCGCGCTGTGCCCAGATGGAGCCCAGGGGCTCTCCGCTCGCCTCGATCCGGATCCGGTAGTTGTCCAGGCCACCGGCCGGTCGACCGGAGGCGACCAGCGCGGGATCTGCCGCGGCGCTGCCCCCACCACCCCCGCGCGGCGCCACGGCACCCGGGCGCTGGACACGGATCCAGCGGGCCGGCTCCTCGTCCGGCGTCCGCTGGAGGACGCGAAGGCGGGCGGGCGTCGCCGGCGGTTGGCCCTCTCCCGTGTCGGCCGCCACCCGCTCGGTTGCGGGATCGGCGCCGATCGCCACCCACACCCGTTCCATCCGAGCCTCCGTCCGAATCACATCCGCGATCCGGGCGAGCGCGGCGGCCGTCGAGTCGCGCGTCGCCAGCGACCGACTCACTGCGAACATCGCCCTGGCCTCACGTTCGCGCGCGCTCGCCGCATCCGCGCGCCCCCGCTGGAGGGCCGCCAGCTCGCCCACGACGACCCCCACGAACAGCAGAAGGATCACGCTCAGCAGCACACCCGGGTCGTGGATCGTGAACGTGAACCGCGGCTCGGTGAACAGGAAGTTGTAGACGAGGAACGAGCCGGCGGCGACCGCGATCGCGCCGCCCGTGCCGACCAGCAGGGCGCTGAGGACGACGGCGACGAGGTACAGCGATGATGCGTTGGCCACGCCGAAGCTGTGCTCGAGGAGCTCGACCGCGAGCGTGGCGAGCGCGAGCGAGACACCGACCACGAGCGCCATCCGAACGAGGTTCCGCGTGCTCCGCTGCATCCCGCCGATCGTACGCCTGCGGGATCGGCCGGCTGCCGGCTTGGGTCGGCTGACAGGCGCCGTGGCTTGTGATGGCCTGAACGGCATCTCAGCAGGTGTCGACGGTTCGCCGGATGATATGGCGGCCGTCGGGACGACCGACGGCACGGCAAGCCTCGCCGGCGCAGGGGGCGCGAGGGTCGGGACGTGAGCGAACCGGGGGATGAGCGCATCGCGGAGGTCGAGGCGGCAGCCGGGCTGTCGGAGGCGGTGCCGGGCGTCGCGGAACGCACGCAGCGCGAGCCGGAGCTGATCGGGCGCGAGCCTGAGCTGGCCGCCGTCCGTGGTTTCCTCGCCGGGCTCGCGGCCGGGCCTGCCGCCCTCGTCATCCATGGGCCGATGGGGATCGGCAAGTCGGCCCTGCTCCGGGTCGCGATCCTGATGGCCGCCGCTGCCGGGGTTCGCGTGCTCCTGACCGCCCCCGAGACCCCGGAGCTGGCGCTGCCGTTCTCCGGCCTGTATGACATGGTCGAACCGGTGCTCGACGTCGCGTCGGAGGTTCTGCCCGAGCCGCAGGCACGAGCGCTCGGTGTCGCGACGCTACGGCTGTCGCCGGACCTCGCCCCGGTGGGTTCGCTGGCCGTCGCGGTCGGGCTCCTCGGGCTGATTCGGTCGCTTGCGGCGCGATCGCCCGTGCTGATCGCGATCGACGACGTCCAGTGGCTGGACCCCTCCAGCGCCGGTGCGCTGCGGTTCGTCGTCCGGCGCCTCCGCGATGCGCATGTCGGTTGGTTGGTCACGCAGCGCTCGGAACGCGCCTTCGAACCCCCTGTCCTCCTGGCGCGGGCCCCGGATCTGCCCGCCGCGTCGCTGCCGCTCGGACCCCTGTCCGACGAATCGATGCTGACCGCGCTCCGTGCCCGGCCCGAGCCGGCCCTCTCGGCACGCCAGACCCGCCGGGTCGTCGAGGCGGCCGGCGGCAACCCGTTGTTCGCCGCCGAGCTTCGACGGACCGTTGCCCACCAACCCGATCACCCGGGCGCACCGCCCATAGCCGTGCCCGGTTCGTTGCAGATGGCGCTCGACCAGCGGCTCGCGGCACTTGATCGGGCGGCGACCGAGGCGCTTGCCACGGTCGCCGCGATCACGCATCCCGGACCCACGGTGCTGGACCGGCTGATCGGTGCGCAGGCGGTGGCCCGCCTCGACCCGGCGTTCGCCGACGGCATCCTGCTGCGTTCCGGGGACCGGATCCGGTTCGCCCATCCAATGCTTCGCTCGGCCGCCTACTACCGGGTCCCGGTCGCCGACCGGGCGGCGATCCATCGGCGCCTGGCGGACGCGGTCGAGGACCCGGTGGAGCGTGCGTGGCACACCGTCGCGGGCGTGGCGGGACCCGATGCTTCGGCCGCACGACGCATCGCCCGGGGCGCCGACGTGGCCCGTCGTCGCGCCGCACCAGGCGACGCGGCCGAGCTGTATCTCGCCGCGGTCGCGCGTGCAACGTCGAGCCTCGTCCGATCCCGGCGAACCTGGTCGGGAAGCGCCGCGGATTGCCTGATCGAGGCCGGCGATCACGAGCGGGCCGAGCAGCTTCTGCAGGAGCTGGCGGGGCAGACAGGGCCCGGCCCGGGCCGGGCCGGTCTGCTGCTGCGGCTGGCGGCGCTTCGGTACCGGCGTGAGGACCCCCAGGCGGCGATCGAGATCCTCGGTGCCGCATCGGCTGAGGCGACCGACGACGCACGCGTCGCGTCGTCGGTCGAGCAGGAGCTTGCCCTGGCGCTCACGATGTCCGGCCGGCTGGAGGAGGCTGCGGGCTGCGCGCGCCGGGCTGTCGAGCACGCGGCAGGCTCGGGTGACCCGGCCGCCGAGTCCGGCGCACTCGCCTTCCTGGTCATGATCGACTTCATCCGTGGGCTCGGCGTCCACGAACCCCTGCTCGCCAGGGCGCTCGAGCTCGAGGCACCGGCCTCCCCGCGCCTGATCGAATGGCGCCCAAGCATGATTGCCGCGCTGATTGCGGCCTGGACGGGCGACCTTGATACGGCGGGGCGACGGCTCGAGCAGCTCCACCACGGCGCACAGGCCGACGGCGAGGACGACGCCATCACGTACCTGCTCTATGCCCGCTGCCAGGTGGAGCTCCAGATCGGTCGGTGGGACGAGGCCCGGGCGCTGGCAACCGTCGGGCGGACGTACCTCGCCGAGGCGGAAGGCCTCATGCGCGTGCTGCTGGGGGCGTCCGTGGCGCGCGTCGAGGCTTCGAGCGGGCACATCGACGACGCCGTCGCTCTGGCCGAGGATGGGTTGCGGCTGTCGATGGAGCGGCGATACGGCCCCGGGATCCAGGACAACGCCAGCGTCCTTGGCTTCGCCGCCCTGTCGTCGCGCGACCCCCACCGGGCGATCGAGGTGCTCCAGCCGATCCCGACGTTCCTCGAGCAAGCCGGCGTGCGCGACCCCGGACTCCGATCCTGCATCCCCGATCTCGTGGAGGCGCTCGTGGCGGTCGGTCGTCTCGAGGCGGCGGACGTCGTCCTGCGCCCGTTCGAAGCGGACGCGGACCGCCTCGAGCGAGCTTCGGCCCGGCCCCTGGCAGCCAGGGCCCGAGCGCTGATCGAGCTCGCGTCGGGCGACCTGGAGCCGGCGCTGGTGACGATCCACCGGGCGGTCGACCTTCACGACGGGTTTCCCGCGCCGTTCGAGCGAGCCCGCGCCCTCCTGGTGCTCGGTCGCATCCATCGGCGACGCAGGGAGAAGCGAGCGGCGGCCGACGTCCTCGACGAGGCCGTCGGGACATTCGGGCGTCTCGGGTCGCCGGGATGGGCCGCCATGGCCCGCGACGAGCGGGCCATGGTAGGCCTGCGGCCCCCGGCGCCGGCGGAGCTCAGCCCCACCGAGCAGCGGGTCGCGGAGCTCGCGGCCCAGGGACTCACCACGCGCGAGATCGCGGCGGCGGCCTATCTGTCCCCGAAGGGGGTCGAGAAGGCGATCGTGCGGATCTACCGCAAGCTCGGGCTCAGCTCGAGGGCACAGCTGGGGGCGCGGATGGCCGACCGGACACCCCCGGCCGGACCGGAGGATCCCGCCGCGTAGCTCACGACGGGCGCCGACAGCGGGACAGATGGGGGAAAACCACCCCTTCATCGCCCCGGCGGCTCGCTCTAGTCTCGACGGCGATGGCCCCGCGTCCCAGTCGGCCGACCACCGTTTCGACGTACATCGTCGAGCGCTACTGGCCGCACGCGCCCGACACGGGACTGGCCGAGGCAGCCATGGCGTCCAGGAATGCGGCGGCCGAGATGGCTGCCGAAGGCCGCTCCGTTCGCTTCGTGGACGCGTTCGTCGCCCGGCAGGACGAGATCGTGCTGACCGTGTTCGAAGCGGATTCGGCCGCGTCCGTGCGCGAGGCAAGCGAGCGAGCCGGCCAGCCATTCGACCGGATCTCGCTGATCGAGCGGCTGTCAGGCCGCGTCACCACCCAACCCGAGCTCGAGGGAGGCTGATCCATGCGCCCCATCCGTCCCATAGCCGCGCTCGCCGGCGTCGTGCTGCTCGTCGCGGCGTGCGGCTCATCGGGGGCCTCGCCGTCGGGGCTCAGCGGGGAACCAGCCTCGGCCGCAGCCAGCCAGGCGGCGACCGCCCCGGCGACCAGCTCCGCATCCAGTGCCCCGTCGGCCAGCGCAAGCTCTCCCGCAAGCATGGCTCCGACCGACGGGGCGTCCGCTGCCCCGTCGACAGCCGGGGGCGGCATGCCTGCGAACATCCCCTACGGCAAGAACGTGTGCGACATCCTGCCGGACGCCACGATCAACTCGACCCTCGGCATCCATGTCAAGTCACACGGATGGGACGGGCACGTGTGCAGCTGGTACTCGACGTCACCTGCCGGTGGCGCCACGATCGGCTGGGTCAAGCCAGGCGACCCGATGCTCGCCGGAGCCGTGTCGGGCTGCCTGGCACCGTCGACACCCGTCGATGGGATCGGCCTCGATGCCTGCGGCATGCTCCAGACGGGCCTCCCGGCACCCCTTCCGCCCTCCAGCGTGCTCATGGTCGTCGACCTTGGCAGCCAGGGCGGGATGACGGTGCACGTGAGCGGCAAGGACGTGACCATCGACCAGGCGGTCGTGCTCGGCAACGACGTGCTGAACGGCGGCTGACCGCGGCTCGAGATCGGACACCACCTGGCCACAGCCCACGCCTCGCCCCGCCGGTCCCGGCGGGGCGAGGCGTGGCAGGGGCGTTCAGCTCGCCTGAGCGGCCGCCGTCAGCAGCAGGACCAGGAGGCCCAGGGCGGTCATGCCCTCGGCCGCGAGGCGCAGCACCCCGAGCGCCGTTCGTCGCGCCTCCTCCGTACTTGCCCTGCTCACGGCGATCCCCAGGCGATCCACCGCAATCGCGAGGACCAGCATCACCAGCACCACCAGGTGCTTCACCGTGATCAGCGTCGTCCAGGTCGAGGCGAACAGGTTGCCCAGCCCGTCGTACCGGCCGGCCGTCATCAGCAGGTAGGTTCCGGTCACCAGGAACACGACGACCGACCCCACCGCGAGCGCCCTCGACCGCCGGCCGATGGTGCCGACGGCGCGGCCAAGCTGGTCCTCGTCGAGGGATCGTTCCAGGGCCGGCAGAACCACCGTCGCCAGGACCGCGTAGTAGCCGAGCAGCACCACGATGGCCGCCTGATGCAGCCAGGACATGCCGACCAGGGTGGGATCCATCGATTCCTCCGGCTGCAGGCCGGAGGATGCGCCGGCCGTCCGATCGAGGCGCCCCCCGGGACGCCATCTTGATTGGAACCCAGGCGGCCCCGGTCCGTCAGGGCTGACACGCTCCACTCGGGGAGCCCAGAGGTCCCGTTCCCGGACCTGACCTCGTTGCGACGGGGTCCTCGCCGTCCTCCGTCGCGCAGCGGCACGCGCCCCATCGGGACCAGCATGCCGTCGCTTCGGACGACATGGTCCGATCCGGCTACCCTACGCGCGGCATCTGATCCGGCCATCCCGTGCCGGCCCAGGAGACGACAGCGGTGCTTGATCGACAAGCCTCAACCGATGGCCCGCCGGCGACCGACCCCGGCGGACGACGGATAACGCGTCGGTCGCTGCTCGCATCGGCGGGCCTAATCGCCGGCACGGCGGTCGCGACGGCCGCCGGGATCGACATCGTTCGCCCGTTTGGCGGCGAATCGACCCACCCCACACCCCCTCCCGGGAGCCCTACGCGCGGGACCGCGCTCGCCAGCCCGCTGCCGAGCCCACCGGCCGACACGGCGGTCCCAACGGGGCCTACTCCCTCCCCGCCGCCCCCGGGACCTCGCCTCACATTCCGCTCGCGACCGGACCTCAAACCGCCGGCGATGCTCATCAGGACCCGCTCCGCGGAGGCATCGAGCGGGTTGCTGCTGCTCACGCCCAACAACGGCGAGGCCGCTGACGGTCCCACCATCTATGACGAGACCGGCGATCTCGTCTGGATGCATCCCGATTCCGGGCTGCACGCTACCAACCTCCAGGTCATCGAGCACCAGGGGGCGCCGGCCCTGTGCTGGTGGGAGGGCAAGGTCAACGCGGGGATCGGCGACGGCGACTACGTCGTCGTCGACGCGAGCTACAAGGAGATCCATCGGGTCACGACCGCCGGTGGTGGTGCCGACCTCCACGAGTTCCTCGTGACCCCCGAGGGAACGGCCCTCTACTTCGTGGACAAGGCCGCGCCGCCACCGCCCGGATCGGCGTCACCGGCACCCGAGCAGATCCTCGACTGCGCCCTGGTGGAGATCGATCTCGCTTCAGGGCGCCGCCTGTTCGAGTGGCACTCTGTGGACCAGATCGCGATCGACGAGACCTACATCGACCCACCCCAGGCAGGCGGCGGCGCCTACGACTACGTTCACGCGAACTCGATCGATGTCGACCACGACGGCACGCTGCTGGTATCGGCCCGCAACACCAGCGCTGTCTACAAGATCGACCGCCAGACCGGCCGGGTCGTGTGGCGCCTCGGTGGCAGGAAGAGCGACTTCCAGATGGGCGACCAGACCGCGTTCGGCTGGCAGCATGACGTTCGCCGCCAGGTGGACGGAACCATCACCATCTTCGACGATCAGCAGCCGCCAAAGCTGGGGCGCGGCCTCGTCCTCGAGCTCGACGAGGTGGCGATGACCGCGACCTTCGTCCGCAGCTATGCACGGCCGGAGGGCCTGGAGATCTCGAGTCAGGGGAACATGCAGGTCCTGGACAACGGCAATGTCCTGGTCGGCTGGGGATCCCAGCCCGTGCTGACCGAGTTCACCTCGGACGGCCGGGTCGTGTTCGATGCCAGCCTGCCCGCCGGCAAGCAGTCCTACCGCGACCTCCGGGTAGCCTGGTCCGGCAGACCGTCCGAGCCACCCGCGCTCGCACTCGATCGCGTGGTCGAGGTGACCGGGAGCCAGCACCGGATCAACGCGTACGCGAGCTGGAACGGCGCGACCGAAGTTCGCTCCTGGCGGCTCCTGGCGGGCGCGGACGCCGACACCCTGGAGGCCGTCACCGAGATCCCTCGGACCGGCTTCGAGACGGTGATCTCCGAGGTGGTCGATGCCGCCGTGACCTTTGTCGCCGTCGCGGCGCTGGATGCGGCGCGGACGGTCCTCGGGACA
>Ga0315535_1000372_pt1 | contig 31660 bp, 21 predicted proteins | sample SalMarSW160220MG_2_FD_203092 | JGI IMG/M metagenome (GOLD analysis project Ga0315535, IMG submission 203092) | Salt marsh sediment microbial communities from the Plum Island Ecosystem LTER, Massachusetts, United States - Salt Marsh Sediment SW1602-20 ... | reverse complement strand
CCCCGTTGTGTCGCTTGCGCCTGGATCGCGGCAAGAGCAAAAGCAGGCACAATAGTAGCCCCAACAACAGGCCGCTCGCAGGGTGATTGGTGGAACATCCACAACCTTCCGACGCCGGATGCCCCTCGTCGGTTGTCTGGCCGCCATCGGGCTGGTCGGAGTCGACAGGTAAGCCCGCGTCTTCACCGGCGTCCTTGCCGGCGTCCGGACCCTGGTCGGCCAGACTCCCGTCAGCATCCTGTGCCTCACCGTCCTGTACTCCGCCGTCGGCAGGCTGCCACGGTTCGGGACAGGGTACATCGGCCAGAGTAACGGTTATACTGCGTTGGCGGGCCTTGGTTCCCTCGGCGTTTACCGTAAGCGAGACATCACCGGCGGCAAGTCCGCGAGTGTCAAAGCTCCCGTGCCATAAAATCGGTAGTTGAGTATCACGTGTCATGGCCACGCTCTCGCCGCCTTCGACGCTGAAGCTGACCGCGGTCACCGGCTGGCGATCGAACACCAGGGCGCGCACGGGATTATCCTCGCCAGAATTGCACACTTGATAGGCATAGGGATCGTCCTCGCCCGATTGCAACACACGATCGGCGGGAGCAGTGATCACGATGAAGGGCCAGGGATCGTCGCTGTCGGTGACGGCGTAGGCGACATAGTTGTTGTCTACTGCGATTACTGCCAGGTTCTCTTGTGTTGACTTGCCCAGGCTGTTGACCTCGTAGGCTAAAACGCCGTCGTTCAGATAGGAGTCGTACTTGTGGCTGTGTCCGTGAAAGTAGATCGCGCCATGTTGCCTCCACATGGCCCGGGCCTGATCCGCATTATCGGGCTGGTCGGGCCGGTGATGGCCGAAGACAAATATCAGCTCATCACCATCGTGTGCCGAAAGCTCGCCCTGCATCTCGTCGAGTTCGTCTTGACTGAAAGCTGCCGGGTCGAGGAACGGCTTGGCCTCGTCGCCCGGAGTCGCGCAGGTGTAAATGAAATAGTCACCGAACGGAAAGCCGAGTTCGAGCGAGCGGGTCGTAGTATTGTAGGTCGATCCGCTCAAAGACCATTGAAGGTAGTAGCTGAACCACGAGTCTCCATATAGGTCATGGTTGCCGGGTATGTCGATATAGAAGTCGGCCGGAAGCCCGGAAATATCAACTATCTCTCGGTAGCGGCTCCACTCATCCTCCACCTGGCCCGAGGCCGGTATACCGGAAATCGAGGCATCGACCAGGTCGCCGCTGTTGATTACCAACTCGGGCTGGATGACCGGAAGCGCTTCCTGCAGGGCCCAGAAGAAGCGCGAGTCCTCATCGTACCACTCGGTGCCGATGTGGGTGTCCGAGATGTGCATTATCCAGAAAATCCGCGAGGCGTCGTTGGAGTAGGCGGCGCTAGCGGGATCGGCGGCCAGGGAACTTGTCGCACCAAGCGCAACGAAAAAAACAACAGCCAGGCCTGACAAGTTACTCAGCCTGAAGCGCCTGTCGATCCCGCTCATGTCCCTATTGTGAACGTTGCGAGCCGTGTCTGTAAAGAGGCATTTATTATTTGCCGAGAACCTTGCGTACGGTGGCCAATTTACCTGCCGTAATCGTAACCTTGATCTTCTGGCGAATACCGCGGCCCTGATTGACCAGCGTCAGTTCATGCCGCCCGGCAGGCAAATCTATCTTCAGAAGAGGTGTGATACCCAGCTTGCGTTTGCCCAGGTAGACCTCGGTCCAGGGCTTGGTATCGAATGTCAGCTGTCCGCTCTCGGCCTTGGAGCGCTTGGCAACCACGGTCTTCTTTATGGCGGGTTTGCGGCTTATGACCGCAGGGCGCGGCTTTTGCACAAGCGTCTTTGCTGCGTGCTTCTTTTCGTCGACTTTCTTTTCAGCAGGCTCTCGCTTTCCTGCATCTGTCTCTTCAGCCGCTGCAGCCTTCCTGTCCGGCTCCTGCGGAGACACCTTGGGCTGATCATGCTTTGCTACTGACGGCGCTTCGACTTGCGCAGGCGTTAGCGGTGAAGTCGACGCGTTTTGATTTTCGCCCGAGCGCCACCAGAAATATCCCGCCGCCCCAAGCCCGAGCACCAGCCCTACGATGCCGACCAGCAGCGCCAGTGAAGATGTCCGGGTCCTGCCCGAGCCGTATTCGGCGCTGTCGCCCTCGGCCCTGATGCGCGTAGCGGCCTCGGCCAACCCGCCGGACGCCCCCTGGCCTGCCAGCGAGTGTGAAGGCAGTGAGTCGCTCTTGGGTTTCAGTACCCCCAGCGAGACTCCTTCCGGTCCTTTCTCACGAATCTCTTCGAGCAACTTCTTCTTGGTTCGAGCTCTATCGCCGAGAACCTCGTGGGCGTAGGCCGAGATTTGTTCGGCCTGGGCCTCGATCGACTCATCCCGCAGGTATTGTCTGAGAGCCGCCGCCATCTCGGCGGCGCTCTGAAACCGCTTTTCCGGATCTTTTTCCAAAGCCCGATCGGCAACGGCCGCCAGCTTTTCCGGCACCTTTATCCGGGCATCGCGCACCTTGGGAATCGGCTGGTCGACTATGGCCCGGATCATGGCCGGTTCGGCATCCCGCCGAAACAAGCGTTTGCTGGTGAGCAGTTCCCAGAGTACGACGCCCAGCGAGAAGATGTCCGAACGAGCGTCGACCTCGCTTCCCATGCACTGCTCGGGGCTCATGTAGGCCAGCTTGCCTTTCAGCGTCCCGACCTGAGTCTGGTGCATCTGGGTGGCAGCCTTGGCGATTCCGAAATCGACCAGCTTGACCAGGCCGTTGAAGAGCACGATGATGTTGTGCGGGCTGATGTCGCGGTGCACGATATTTAGCGGCTTACCGTTTTCGTCCTCGAAGGTATGCGCAAAATACAAACCATCACACACCTGGGCTATTATTCCTGCCGAAAGCCCCGGGCTCAACGGCTTGTGAACGCCGGCGCCCTCCCTGGCCAGGTGGCCCAGGCTCTCGCCTTCGAGATACTCCATGGCGATGTAGTAGTCGTCGCCGGCCTGGCCCAGATCGTAGATTTGAACCACGTTGGGATGGTTGAGCTGGGCGGCGATGACCGCCTCGTCGAGGAACATCTCGACGAAGGCCTTCTCGCGCGCCAGGTTGGGCAGGATGCGCTTGACCACCACAAGCTTCTCGAAGCCGCCGATACCGGTCTGGCGGGCCAGGAATATCTCGGCCATGCCCCCGCTGGCCAGCCGGGCCAGAAGCTGGTAACGACCTATGTTCTGGCTCTTATCCTCGCTCATCGAGCTACATGCTAACCCCGAAACCGGCGCGGGACAAGAGGCCATACCTTGATCGCTCGGATCTTCCAAATTTGACTCATCTTTTCAGATCGCGACAACTCAAGAGTCTCTAGCCGCTCCGCCGCAGAAGCTCAAACCCGATTTCCCGGTATTTGTCACTTTTGAGCTTGCAGATTGCGTGTGCTAGACTGCTTTTCGCAAACTTAGGAGGATTATTATTATGCTGGTTCGCACTATGGTCTTTATCGTCTTGCTGTCGCCGGCAACGGTTCTGGGACAGGAGCCCTTGCATCAGGCGCAGGAGAAATTCGAGCAGCTCGACTTCGACGGTGCTTTAGCCGCTTCTGATCTGGCGTTGCAGTCCAGCAGCGACTCGCCGGCCGATCTGGTCGAAGCCTACCGCATCCGTGGATTGTGCCTTTCGGCGATGGGCCGCAACGATGATGCTCTGCTGGCTTTTCGAAAACTCTTGTCAATCAACCCCAATTTCAAGATCTCGGCCGACACCTCTCCCAAGCTGGCCGCCCCCTTTTACCAGGCCTTGGCCATCTCGCGCGAACTGAAGCCGATCTCACTCGTGCCGCTTGCGACCAAGGCAGACGACCAGAGCCTGCCTCGCGTCAGAGTCAAGCTCGAGGCCGATCCTTTGCGATTGGTCGGGGCTATCCGCGTTTGCTTCCGGATTGGTTCCGGCGACTGGCAAAAATCCGAACCGCTGCCGGTATCCGAGCCCGGCGAATTTTCGCTGCCGCTACCCGCCACCGCGGCCCAGGGCAAGGTCGGGTATTATTTCGAGGCCCTGACCGCGAAAGGCGGCGTACTTGCCCGCGCGGGAAACAAGAAGTTCCCGCTGGGATCCGGCAGCGCGGAGCTGGCCGCCGTCAAGCCGCCCGCGGAAGTCGTGGGCGCTGCCGGAGAGCAGCCGCTGGGACATGAACCAGAGCAGTCCGGACCGGCCTGGTATCAGAGCTGGTGGTTCTGGACGGCCGTTGGAGTAGTGGTTGCCGGTACGGCGGTCGGTGTCGGGGTCGGCCTGTCCTCGGGCTCGTCGAACGATCCCGTGGATTACAACGTAAGCGTCGAGTGAGGAGCGGAACATGAGATATTATTTTCTTCTTGCCTCGGCAATCATCTTTTCGGCCTGTGCATCGAGCGGACCGTTTTCGCTCAAGATCGTCCTGCCAGACGATAACGCGCGCACGCAGACCACGGAAATCAGGCTGGTAGTAGTCGAACCCTCCGACCAGGCAACCTGCGACGATCTCACACAGCGTACGGCAATTCCCGGTGACAACGGCTACAAGTTACTTTCCGAGATCTCGTTCGACTATCCCCCAAGCGGCCAGACCGAGCGCCTCGAGAACATCGGCCCGGGCGAGGTTCTCTTCTACGCCGAGGCGAAAAATACCTACGGGGGAGTCATTCTCAACGGCTGCAAACGCGTGGCAGCCGGCAGCCACGGGCCGCAAAGCGTCAGTATCGAACTCGACTGGGTGACCTCTTGCATCGAGACCAACGGCGGTGTCGAGACTTGCGACGGGCTCGATAATGACTGCGACGGACAGACCGACGATCTTTCGGCTTCCGAGCTGTGCGACGAGTTGCCCGCGGCCGAGGCCAGCGCCTGCATGCACGGCTCGTGCGTCTACGCCTGCATCGACGGCTACGTCAATCTCAACGACGACTGGTCCGACGGTTGCGAGTGTCGCATCACTCACGGGGGGCAGGAAATCTGCGACGGCCTGGACAACGACTGCGACGGGCAGACGGACGGAGCGACCTGCACGGCCTGCGTAAGCGACGCCGACTGCACGGATCTGAGCAACTGTCTGGAGGGCCAGTGCTCGGCGGGTACCTGCAGCGTCTCGGAGAGCGCGGACGGCACGGCCTGCGACGACGGCGACGATTGCAGCGGCTCGGATATGTGCAGTTCGGGCGTGTGTGTCGGAACTCCCGGCGAATGCGACGACGGGTTGCTGTGCACCGAAAACGACGCTTGCGACCTGGAAGGCCTCTGTGCGGGAACCCCGATCGAGGACTATTGCGCCAGTTACGAGGAATGCCGCCCCGAGTGCGCCACCGACGAATACGGCTGCGTGCAGCGACCGAACTGGATACAGCTCGACTGTCCGGAGCGGGTCGCGCTCGACCAGCCGGCCACGTGTTCGATCCTACTGCACGGCGGAGAGGGCAGCGAAGCCTGTGCCCACTGCGACGTCAAGCTGGTACCCAGTGTGCTGGATGACAGTGATTTCTACAGTTCCGGCTGCCAGCTCGGCGACTGGCAGTTCGAGGACAGCGGCTGCCAGACCGGCGGTTCGGCATGGTGCCCGTTTACCTCGGGCGGAGACGGCCAGGCTTGCCAGACGACGTCGGATTGCAGCAGCACCGACCAGGCGCTCGATTTCAAAGGCATCATCAACGGGATTAACGGCTGGCGCCTGTCGCGCCTGTTTTCGGGCATCGACTCCTTCGACAGCCTGCGTCTGTGCTACCGGATTCTCGAGCGCTCCCCGTCGTTCGAGGGTTCGCTGGAGATCCTGGCCGACAAGAACGACGGCTCCGATCCGATCGAGATCGGATGCGACCAGGCCAACGACTGGTCGGGACAGCTGCCGACCGACGTGTGCCTTGATCTGCCCCTGACCGTCGCCGACTGGCCTCAAGCGCTTCTGACATTCTGGATCCAGGTCGGCTCGCAGGACAGCGAGCTGTTGCTGGGACGGTCGGCGCTCTACGGCTTTCCGCCCGAATGCAAGCAGCAGACGGCTGCCGTCGATACGGTCTTCAACGGCTGCGGCGTCGCAACCAGCGAACCGTTCGAAGGCTGGAACTTCTACCAGGACGCAACCTGCGACGACACCCAGCAAACGGATTGCGGGATGACCGGCGGGCTGCTGCTCGGCAGTCTCAACGGCCAAAGCACGACCTCGATCAACGCTTCTTACGATCTCGACATGCGATCTCTCAGGGCGCCCGGCCGGCTGTGCTGGACGCACTATCACACCGCCGGCTTCGACGGCGACTACTCGGTGGCCTTCAGCGGCGGAACCGGCGGAGTGTGGTACGTGGCGCTCTACGATTTCGAACCGCCGCCCTTGTCGCTCAGCCCGGTCTGCCGTGAGATTTGCATCGACCTCGATCAGGTCGGCGCTATCTTCGGCTCGACCGATTCGCGGGTCTCGTTTTCCGGCCAGGCCAACAGCGGCGGCATGCTTATCAATAACGTTCGCCTGGAAGCATCCAGCGCTTGCGATGCAAGCGGGATGCTTTCGGTCGGCCCGCTAGAGTCCGATGGGCAGGGCGGCTTTCAGGTCGAGGTGAACGACACTGCGGGAAGCCCCAGGCGCGCCTTGCTGGAATGCTCCTGGGGTTCGGGTTCCGTTGCGACCAGCCGTGAAATCGAGTTCATCAGTCCTTGACGGGCGGCGACGGAGCAAGCCATGCGTAAACTCGTTCCGGTTTCGGTATTGCTGTTTTCAATAGTTGTCTTTATTCCGCCGCGGGCCGCCGAGGCGCGAAGAGGCCGACAGCGGCCGGCAAATTCGGCCAAGGCCTCCTCGAAATCAAAGAAGGCCTGGAAGCGCCTGGTGGTCTTGCAGCGCAAGCTGAACAAGCTGCCGAGGCGCGCCCAACCCGCGGACGATCTCGACCTGACGCTGCTGCAGATGGAAGAAGAGATCAACCAAATATCCAAGTTGGCAGTAAGAGACGGCAATGTCGAACTTCATGCATTCAGCCTCGAGGTCGAGGGCCGCTTGCTGGGTGCGGCCGGGCAGCCCGAGGAAGAGCAAAGAAAGTACGCCGAGGCCGCCCGGGTTTGCGACAAGGGAGCCTGCCCACTTCGTCGCCGGCGAGTGCTGGGCGTCGCTGCCCGACTGTATGAAAAACAGGGCAAGACAGAAAAGGCCTTCGGTCTATTCGCCGTGATCAACGCAGAGGCCGGCGCCGACCAGCCCATCGACATCAAGCGATACAGCAGATCGCAAGATCTTGTCCGGGTATGCCGGGCACTGAGAAGCAAGAGCGGTTCCGGTGCGTGCTACCGACTCGAAAAGAAAACCACCGGCAGCGCCACCTTCCCGGACTTTTCAAAACGGCATGTAAAAGATCTGCTCTCGAAAGCGGCCATAGGCGAAGTGCACAGCGAGTATTTGCCGCTGTTACAGGCCTGCCTGTCAGCGGCAGCCAAACGAGGAGACGTGCAGCCCGGAGAAAGATTCGAATTGTTCTGGGCGATAACCAACCAGGGCCGCACAGACCGTTTCCAGTGCCGACCGTCGGATGATCAAGAGCTGGTTGACTGCTTCCGCAATGCGTTGAAAGTATTTCGCTACCCGCGATACGAAGGTGAGCGCCGAACGGTCACGCTGCCGATGATCGTAAACCGCTGATCTTCACTTACGCACATTGTCTCAGAAACAAGTGTCATTTGACACGAAACTTTCCGCTGGCTAGGCTGGCGACATGTCCGGTGACGACAGTTCGCATTCAGAAATCGACACTAGCCCGCCCGGAAAGGAAGGCTCGCTCCAGGAGTCTTCCGCGGCCAGCCTGTCCGAAGTATTGCTGGCCGGTACGCGCGATCTTGCGCTCAATCTGCCCAGGAAGATTTTCGAGATCGACTTCGACCTGTCCGACTCGCGGGAAGAACTCAAGAAGAAAGTAGCCTGGATCATTCGCATTCGATTCGCGGTCAATCCCGCCGTCGTGCTGCTGATGTTCTTCTCCAACTGGCAAGGCCTGACCCGGGGAGCCTCGACCCTAAGCCGCGAAACACTAATTTCCACAGCTTTAGTTGCAATTGTCTCGATTGTGCTCAACCTGACCTATTTCTATGCGCTCAAGCGCGGCAGTTTCGATCTGCACAAGTTCGTCATCTTGCAACTTTTGCTGGACGTCGTCATCTTCAGCGCTTACTTCTGGCGCACCGGCGGTGTCACCAGCCCTTTCGCTTTCTTGTATTTCCTTCCGATTATCGGGGGCAACATGCTGCTCTCGCCGGCCGCCGGCATGGCAATGGCCGGCGTCAGTTCACTTGCATATATCTCGATCATAGTGCTCGAATCGACCGGCTTGATTCCCCATATCAGCTATTTCGTCGGGCTCGACCGTTTCGCGCAGCGCACCAGCTACATTGTGCTGATGTCCATAGTCAACTTGTTCGCTTTCCTGGTCGTGGCCTCGGCTTCGGGCTTCTTGATGAGGACCGTGAGTCAGAAGGCACGCGAGTTGAAAGAATCGAACCTGCTCCAGGAACGCAAGGCCAAGCTGTTCGGCATGCTTTACAAGGTGTCCGAGATACTCCAGCGTCACGAGAGCCTCGACCAGGTGCTGGACAGGATATGCGACGTACTGGTGATCGACATGAACGTCGATCGGGCACTGATGTACGTGATAGACGGTAACGAGTTGAAACTCAGGCGGGTGGCCTACCACGAACGCGTGCCCGAATCTGATCGGGAAGCCCTGCGGGTATCCATTCCCCTCGACCCGGCCGAGGGACTAACGGCCCGGTCGGCTTTGGAAAATCGTCCGTACAACGTCACCGATACTGCTGCCCAGCAAGATATCAACATCGAGTTGGCCAAGAAGATCGGCCTAAATCCGTTCGCTCTGGCTCCCATGAGTTTCAGGGGACAGGTTCTCGGTATACTGGGCATCGATCGCAGCCGTAATTTTTCGGCTATAACTGAAGATGAATTCCAGGTTCTGCAGATATTCGCCCGCCAGGCCGGTCAGACTATTGCAACGGCGATGAAAGCCGGGACGTCCGATCACTCGATGCACCAGGGAACATCCTGGTAAAGAAAACCCAGGGCGTTGTCCAGCTTGACCAATTCGCGTCTCCACAGGCACAGTTCGTGGGCCTGCTTGAGATACCCGAAGGAGTAGATGGTGGGATTCTGTCCGGCTGTCACGAGCAGTTCGGGATGCGGGTAATGCAGGTCTGCGTGGCGCCGGGACACGACCTCGGCCGCCCTTTCTAAAAATACCCGAGCCTGGTCCCGGACAGAGCGGTCTGCGTCGAGGACAGCCCGGTACACACAGGCCACGTATCTCGCTCGCAAGAAGTCCACCTCCAGGCCGTCGCGGATCTCCCGCAGCCAGACCGAATCGAGCTCCTCGTTGCCCGGGAGCCGCTCGAACAGTTGTTCCAGCCTGTCGGCAAACTCGTCGAGCGGAGCGAGCACTTGAATCCGGAATTCATCGGCCTCGGCGGCTTCCAGCTTGGCCGCCTCGTCGACCAAAATCCTGGTCGGTTGAGAGATGATGCCCGAATGCCTGCCGGCTTCGATATAGAAGTCCACACCGGCGATGTATGCAGCCAGGCGTTTTTCGATCAGGTAGTCGTGTTGCAACTCGGCAAGCTCGGCCACCGTTCCGGCGAACTGCACCCCTTGCTCTCCCAGGGGCTCGAGCAACTCCGTGATTCCCTGGCGCCAGTCGTCCGCGAGTCGGTAGTTCATGCGCAGGGTCAAGTAATCATGCTGCCAATAGCCCCACTCCCAGCCCGAGCTGAACAGTACGTGCTCGGCAAGAGGCGATTGCCCCTGCTGGCGCGTCTGCCACATGTCGAGCCAGCGCGAGCGGATGTACAGCGGCAGGTACAACGGCACCGAGTTGTCGAATGATATCCAGTAAGCACTCTCGGGAAAGTAGCCGACCGGCTCCTGCTGCTCCAGCCGCTCCAGCAGAAACTGCCGGTGCTCGCTAAACTCGTCATAGTTGTAGGCCCCCCCGGCATCCTCGTAGAGGTCGTAGTACATGACGGTGTGCACCCAAGGGATGACCGAGGGCACGAACTTCACCAGGAAGTAATAGAGCATGTTCTCGCCCTGGTAATCCACCCGCAGGTTGTCGAAGTTGCCGACATGCACGCTGGCGCTAACCTCGGTTCCGGGCCTGACCTCCTCGATCAGCGAGGCCATCTGCGAAAGCAAGTCGACGAACTGCTGGGGATCCTGGCCGACGAACTCGCCGAAGGAAAGGTTCAGCAGGTCGAAGGGAAGTTGCTCTAAAAAGGCCAGCGACTCGCGGTCGCTGGTCAGGTAGGCGTTCTGCAGGCTCGATGAGCTAAACAGTTGAGTGTTGAGCCCGACCCCGACTCCGCGTCGGTGAGCATAGTCGATGACGGCGGCCGTGTGGCGCCGCCACTCCGAGTAGCGATCAGGATCGTTTATGTCGTCGAGGGCGCACCATTGCAGGTAGTTGCCCCGGTTCTTCACTACCCAGTCCACTATCCGGCGCGCCCCGCCTTCATCGCCGGCCAGCCAGAAATCGAAAAGAGCCTCGGTAGTATGCAGCGTGTGCAGGTGCAGGCCTCGCCGTGACATCTCGGGAGCAAAGCGCCTTCCCTGCAGCGTCTCCAGCCTGTCCTGCAACCTGACCGGATCGATGCGCTTCGGGCGATAGTCCCGGTAGGGAGTGAAAAAGCGCCAGCCGGCCTGCTCCAGCACCTGGTAAAGCCCGTATTGCGCTCCAAGCGGAATTCCGCCGCGTACCTTGACCGCCAGAACATCACCCCGTCTATCGACCTGGTCTATGCTGAAGCACTCCGCGCAAGAGTCGTCGGCCTGGAGTTGGATCTCCAGCCCGAACTCGCCCGCTCCTTCATTTGGAAGAAACTCGGCCAGATCGGCAAGCAGTTGCTCGGTGGCTGTATCATCGGCCTCGATCGAATGGTACCAGGTGAGCTCACGATCTTCCTGACAAGCGGCGGTCAGCTGCACGACGGCCAGCAGCAACAGGCAGCCGGACCCAATGGATAATACGGAATTTCCAATGGTCATGTTGCCATCCTAGCGCCGCGGACTGCGCAGCACAAGGCCGACAACTGTTGTCGTTGCCGCCATGACCATTGCTCGACTCAGTTGTAAAGACATTGCCATCTCAGATGCCTAGCGCAGCCGCCTAACAGAAGCTACAGCTGACCGCCGTTGACAGATCGAGAGCTGATGGCATAGCATTGTTCACAAGTTGCCAATGGAGGTGCCGTCGATGTGCCGATTCCTCTTGATGTTGCTGAGTCTCATGCTGGCCATGCCCGCCAACGGTCAGACAAATCCTAACAGTGGTCAAAATGAGAGCGAAAGTGACGGAACCGGACTCGACCTGGTTCCGTTGGTGGACATGAAGGCCCCGCTGGTCGCCATCTGGTTCGTGGCCGATCCCAATGTGTCCATGGATGACGCCTCGGCGCTCGAGAGTCAGGTATACGACGAGTTTTTCAAACGCACTAAGATCCGCGTCCTTTCACGAGAGAAAATGATCGACGAGCTTCAGATGGCCAAAGCCGACAAGTTGCAGGGCTGCCGGGGAGAAGACATCTGTCTTTACAAAATCGGCCGGGCTTTGGATGTAAAACAGATTGTCGGCATTCAGATGAACGGCGATGCCAAGAACTACCGCGTTGTCTTGAAAAGTTTCGATCTCGAAAAAGACAAGCCGACCCAGTTGAATTCGGTGGTCGAGGGCAGTCTGGCTGAACTTTTGATAGGCGGTATCGGGAGTGGTGTCGCGGCTATTTTCGACAATACTGATCAGTATGCCCCACTCGAGTTGAAGGCACCTGCCACGGAGAATAAAACCCCTGCTAGTTCCGCAAAAGTCGTTGCCAAGCAGGTCGAGAAGACTGCTCCAGTATCCCGGCCAATGACGGAAACCGTCCAGCAGAAACCAGAACCCGCCCCGATTGCCGTGAGAACAGTAGAGCAAAAGCCCTCCGCTGCCGAAAACCTGGTTGCCGAGGTTCCTCGGAGACCGGGCTTCCTGCGTCGTCACCTATGGTCGGCCATCGCCCTGGGAGCCTCGATTGCGACACTTGGCACAGGGATTGCCCTGGGCGCCATGGGCCAGAAGATCGCCGATGATCAGTCCGTGCGCTTCGATCCGGACAGCGATTCCAGCGGGAGAACCTACACGACAACGGCCAATGCGATGTTCGGCATCTCGGGGGCTGCCGCTCTGACCTCGATCCTACTGTTTTTCTTCCTCGAGACAGATGACTCCGGGCCCGGCCTGGTAACAATCGTTCCCGGTCCGTCCGGAGGAATGGGAGCTCTGGTGAAGTTTTGAAGATTCTTGCTCAACTATTGGTGATGACATTGCTCTTCGGTGGATGCGTCTATGATCCCTCCTATAATGGGACATCTTGTAGCCAAGACGGCAAATGTCCGGATGGTTACTCCTGTGTTGCCGGGCACTGCCTGGCCGCCGCAGATGAACCATCCGCCGACGGCGATGGCGGCGGTGATTTGCTGCCTTCCGACGATGGAGGCGAAGACGGAGACGAGGGTATCGACGCCGGTGACGAGATTGCCGACGCCGGCGACGAGATAGCCGATGCCGGGGATGAGAACATGGACGCTGCCGACGAGGGGGGCGATGACCAGCAGCCGTGCGGAGGCGCGTGCAGCATACAGGGATCGGCAGGCCTCTATTGCGACGTCAACAGCAATACCTGCAGACAGTGTCACGATGACGAACATTGCGGAGACAGTTGCGCAAGCTGCCCGGTTGACGCTCCTTGCAAGAACATGTCCGGGGATTTCTGTTGCCAGCCAGTCTGTGACGCGACCCGCGCCTGCGAGACCCTTGCCTGCGGCCACAACTGGGTCTGCCGTATCACGAATTTCGATCCCATCGAGTACTTGTGGACGAGCCAGGGTTCGCCGTTTTGCAAGCTTGCGGAGGATCCCGGACCTGTCAGCGCCTGGAGGTCGTGCGAGGATACTAGCCGCTTGCGTTTTTACTGCCCCTTCGACGGCCTGTGTGAAGCCGGCGCCTGCTCACCCAACCCGGTTGTCGACAGGTTTCACGATTGCAGCGATATCTTCGGCTGCGATCCGGATACGAATAGCTGCCGAATGCACCTGAAGGACGGACAGCCATGCAGCTTCAACTTCGACTGTGAAAGCTTCTGCTGCTCGCAAGATCAAACCGCCACCTGTATTCCTTACGATGCCGCAAGCTGCAAGATCTTCACCACCCAATACTGGGATGGCCTTACACAATATACCTGGACAGCCAACACGGACGATCCGAACACCCGTCACGATCTGCAGGCCTGGTCATGGACCGGCGGTCATAAAGGAGCCCATTGCGATCACGACCGGGAATGTGACTCTGGCTACTGTCGCTATTTTGCAAGTGTCGGCGACGACCGCTGTGACTTCCAAAGCTGCGTCAATGCCGGAGATGCAAGCAATATACGCAAGAACTATTTCTGTCCCGCCGGCGACCACAACCAGCACATGGCCGTCGTCACCAATGGAGATCCGATACCCCTGCTTGACGACTGTCCGCCATGATGATTCTTATGATCATCGCTGCCCGACTTGACTTACCGGCCAGGGCCGGGGAATGAACAGCTTCTTGAAAAGATCGATGGCGTAACGATCGGTCATTCCCGCAAGAAAATCGCATACCATGCGCTTGTGCTGCTTCGGTGCGTCGGGAACTCGTTGATCGGACACTTTGCCGAAGAGCGCGGGTTGCTCGATGAACAGCTTGAACAGTTGCTCGAGCATGGTGTGGCACTTGATGAACTCGCCGTGCACGGTCGGGTTGTCGTATACATGCTCCCAGAGAAAGTCGCGCATGTCACGGATGGCTGCCTCCATGTCGGCGCCAATCTTGACCAGCGGTTCCCTATCCAGATCGGTGTTATGAAGCACGTCCTTGACCGCCCGGGCTATGCGTTGCGAATGCGTGCGGCCCAGCACGCTGAGCAGGCTCGATGGAATGTCTGCCTGCTTGATGATACCGCCGCGCAGCGCATCGTCGGTGTCATGGTTGACATAGGCTACAATGTCTGCAATTCGCACAAGTTGACCCTCGAGCGTGGCCGGCAGATCCTTGCCCACTCCTCGCATTATCTTTCCCCTCCCTTTCGAGTGCTTGGCAATCCCGTCTATCACCTCAAGGGTCAGGTTGAGCCCGCGACCGTCGTTTTCCAACACCTGCACCACTCTCACGCTCTGGTCGACATGCCTGAAACCGCCCGGCATCAAGCGGCGCAAGGCATCCTCGCCCGCGTGCCCGAAGGGAGTGTGTCCCAGGTCGTGTCCCAGGGCTATCGCCTCGGTCAGTTGCTCGTTCAGTCGCAAGGCCCGAGCCAGCGTTCGCGCTATTTGGCTCACTTCAAGGGTGTGCGTCATGCGTGTGCGATAGTGGTCGCCACGCGGCGACAGGAACACCTGTGTCTTGTGCGGCAGGCGCCTGAACGCCTTACAGTGCAATATCTTGTCCCGGTCGTGTTGAAAGGCCGGCCTCACCGGGCAACTCTTGGCCTGCCTTTCGCGGCCCATGGATGAATCTGAAAAGGCTGCCGCTGGATGAAGTACACTGTGTTCCCGTTCCTCGAGCATTCTCCTGATATGCATCTAGGCTCCAATTCAGTTTTCGAGATGCAGATCCACCTGGGGTGGATAAAGCCTGACCGATTCGACCCGTGCCTTTACATGCATTCCCAGGCGGAAAATCCGTCCAGTACGCTTGCCGCTCAAAGTCATGGCATCTTCGTTGTAGCGATAGTAGTCATCGCGCATCCTGGAAATGTGCACAAGCCCATCGATGCCATGCGGCATGAGTCTTATAAAAACGCCGAAGTCGGCCACATGCGAAATACTGCCTTCGAACACCTGGTCGATTCTTTCCTGCATGAAAGCCGCGCGGTACAGATCCGATGCGGCCCTGTCGGCTGTCAAGGCCAGGCGCTCGCTGCGCGAGCAGGCGTCGGCGATACGCTGCGTGTCCTCTTCGGTCATGACCTCGGACTTGTCCCCTGTACGCGATATCTTGCCATCCAGGGACAGTTCATCCCCGGCGGCCAGATCGATGCAAGCCCCAAGCTGCCGATGTACCGCCAGGTCAGGATAGCGTCTGATCGGCGATGTGAAGTGCAGATAGGCAGAGCTGGCCAACCCGTAATGACCTTCGCAAACAGGCGAATAGGCGGCCTGCATCATGCTGCGTAATAGCAACTGGCTCAGAATTGCTTTGAGCGGCTTTGATTCGACAGATCGTAAATAGGCGTTTAGCACAGCCGCCCGCGGGCTTGCGCCGAATGAGACCGGGGCGCCCAGGTTTTGAGCAAGCCTGGCAAATGTCTCGATTTTCTCGGCATCGGGTGGCGGATGAACGCGATAGACGGCCGGTATTTCGTGGCTCTCAAAGAAGGTTGCCACTGCTTCATTGGCGGCTACCATGAAAACTTCAATCATACGATGCGCGAAGTAGCGCTCGGTGGGTTTGATCTCGCGCGGTCTGCCATCAGTGTCCAGGCTTATTGCCGACTCCGGTATGTCGAGATCCAATGCTCCGCGCTCGGACATCCTGGCCATCAGCGAGCGGGCACAAGCCGCCATGTCTGAAAACTGCTTCTGGACATGACCGTCCAATACTTTTTGCACCTTTGCATAGCTGAAGCGTCCGGCACTTCGTATAAGGCTTCTAAAGAAACGGGCATTGCCGACAACGCCGCTCCGGTCGACTTCAATCTCGACCGTCATGGCCTGCCGATCGCGTCCCGGCGCCAGGCTGCAAAGATCCTCGGACAGGTTGGACGGAAGCATGGGAAAGACCTTGCCCGGCAGGTAGACGCTGCAACCGCGTCTGAGGGCCTCGGCATCCAGAGCTGAACCCGCTTTAACCATAGCCGAGACATCGGCAATTGAAACCATCAACCGGAACCCATGTTCTTCTTTGCTCACGAAAACTGCATCGTCAAAATCCATAGCGTCAGGAGGATCGATCGTAACGAATGGAATTTGGCGAAGGTCTCTCCTTGGGTGCGCGTCCGGGTCGAAACCGATCTTGGCCGCCTCCGCTTCCACCTCTTCCGGAAAACTCTCTTCAAGATCGTGCTCGATCAGCAACCTGGGCAACTCGGTGGACAGCAGACCGGGCTCGCCGAGCACGCGCACAAGTTCTCCATATCGACTTGTGCGCGAGTCGGGATCGGCCGGCCGCACGACCACGATCAGGCCCTCTTGGATACCTTTCGCCACTCGTTGTTCCAGCCTGATCGGCCCTGGAAGACTTTCGCCGTCTGGAACAACGACGGTATGGCGACCCTTGTGCAGCAGCACACCAACCAGCGGACGCCCGTCGCGAGCCACTGGTTTGGCCTCCGCTTTTCGTTTGTTGCGACGTCGTGCCAGACGGTACTGGCCTTTGCCGGGCGAAACCAGATGGCCGTTACGTATCAGAGAACGAACCAGGCGCTTGATCCTGCGCCTGTGTTCGTTGCCGATCCCCAACCCGTCAAGCAACTTTCGCATCGTGACGGGGACGTCCCCCGCTCGCTTCATATGAGCGATGATCATCTCGCTCATTTTTTCGTCGCTGAGTCGACTCAAGAATGATCCACAAAGATCTTGGCGTTGTCGTAGGCGACGGCGCGTATAATCTCTTCTGCTAGGCCGTGATCTCGCATTGCGGAGACGGCCGCCGGTATTCCAAAAAGGTATGAAGGATTGGAACCCATGTCTGTCGAGAGGATCAGGCGAGCGGGATCGTAGGCTGCGACAACCTCGCAGGCTTCGGCGGGCGAAAGCTTTGCGGGATGCACGCTCAGGCCCAGCATGCATCCCGAACCCAAAGCCTCGGGCAGCACTTGCCCGTTCAAATGATCGAGCAGCACTCGTTCCGGCGCCAGTCGGCTGTCAGAGATTATCTGAAGGATCCTGCCAAGCAGAACCTTCTTGTTCTTGCGGGGGGTATGCAGAACGACCGGCAAATCGACTTTCGCCGCAATTTCGAGTTGCACACTCAACACCCGCTCTTCCTCGGCTCCGCCGTTTTGCAGCCCGATCTCTCCCAGAGCCGCGGCCTGGTGTTCACGCAGGGTATTCTCGAGAACGCTCAGCAATTCATCTATATCGTCGATTGGAACGCCCGCCGGGTGAATACCCAATGCCAGGTAACAACGTATGCCGGCAGCTTCCACCCGGGGACGGTCGACCAGGGCGAGCCTGTTGAAATAATCCAGCACAGATTGCGGGCTGTGAAATCCGCCTTCCTCTCCAGCCACGGCAACGATCCCTTCGCAGCCAACCGTTGCCAGGCGGGCGAAATCCTCACTAGATCGGTTGTTGGCGTGAATGTGTGCATCGATGAATTTTAGCTGAGTCATGAACAGGCCAGATGGTATGACCACATGAGTATGCTCGTCAAGGGACACCATTGACCCCGGCCCTTGGCTAGAATAGCCTGTTTTCATGATCGGAACCAGCTTGGCAGCCGTGCTCGGCAGTATCTTGTTGCTCTCTCCGGCTGCGCCGGTGCGTGTACTGGTGCTGCCGTTGCTTTCTGGGGGGCCAGGCGATACCCCGACTGCCAGCGAGGCCAGCAGCTTGCTCGGGCATATCATTTCCGAAATGGACGGCGTTAGCTGCCTGTCTCTCGACAAGTTAGATGACAAGGTCCGATCCGTAATCAGAGAACTCCTGCGACGCTGCGGCAAGGCGCCGGACTGTCAGCAGAAGATCGGCTTGCTTGTCGGTGCCGGTATCATTATTTCAGGAAAAGCAGATAACTTAAACCAAGGCATTTTGCTCGATCTCGAACTGCTTGATGTGGGTTCAGGGAAATCGATCGCCAGGATCTCCAGGACACTGACAGGCTCACAGTTGCAGCGCGCGGCAGCCATCGAGGCCATGCTGACCCGGGTCTTGTTTCCCGAGCGTCTTGTAGGTTCACTTGACGTCTTCATGCAGCCTGCGGGTTCGAAAGTTTTCATCGATGGACGCCTGATTATTCCCGAGTCCGGGCCGCAAGCTCACTTTGAAAAACTTAGAGCCGGCCAGCACACGCTGCGTCTGGTAAAACCCGGCTACCAGGATTTTTACGCTTTAGTCCAGGTTCCTTTCTCCGGCACATCGAGGCTTGAGGCCAAGATGCGTGCCTCTGAAAAAATCGTTCAGCCGTATTCAAAAGAAGTTGTCACGAAAAATATCGAAGACTCACACTGGTACGAGCACTGGTGGGTCTGGACCATCATTGGTATATTAGCGGCAGGTACAACCGCCTCCACCTTGATTCTCACTCGCTGAGGAGGAATCCTTGAGTTCTTTCCTGATTGGCGTCGCCGGCGGAACCGGATCCGGCAAAACGACTCTGACACGAAATATCATAATCGCTCTCGAGCGCAAGCCCGTCAGTGTGCTGCGGGCCGACTGGTACTACCGCGAACAGTCGGACATTCCACAGGAGGAGCGCGCGCGACTCAACTATGATCATCCCGACGCGCTGGAGTTCGACATGCTGCGGCGGCATCTGAAAACCCTGCAAGAAGGTAAATCGATCGAGGCCCCGCGATACAATTTCGTCACCCATAACCGCATGAAAGACACAGAGACGATCAATCCCACGCCGGTAATCATCACCGAGGGCATCTTGCTGTTTGCAGACGAAAGTCTGCGCGATATGTTCGATCTGAAAATATTCGTCGACACCGACGGAGACCTGCGCCTGCTCAGGCGACTGCACCGGGACGTGTCAGAACGCGGGCGTTCGTTTGACAGCTGCATCAACCAGTACCTGGACACGGTCCGGCCGATGCACGAGACTTTCGTGGAGCCGACCAAGAAACACGCCGATATCATCGTTCCCGCAAGCCAGCCCAATGACAAGGCCATCAAGATGATCGTCGACATGATCCACAGGCGTTCCGATCAAATAAACAAGTGATAACCGGAGGAATCAAGAATGAAAAAGATTTTCTCGATTCTCCTTTTTGCTTTCGCGGCCATGTTCTGCACACAAGTCATGGCGGAGCAGTCCGCGGGCAAGCTTTCCCCGGAACTGCTCGAGATCGTTTCCGGCCGGGCGCATCCCGGCGGGCCCATCATTTTGCGGGCGACGACGGCGCGCGGCCGCGGATCGGCTCCTGTTGCGCGTCTGGCGAGATCATTGATCGAGGATTTCGCGCCGCTCTACTCTACCGATGATGCCAGCGGTCGGGGCATGGTCTGGCTGCGTGTATCCGAAAACAGGGCGGCCGTTGCCGCGCTCGAGATGGCTTCGCATCCGGATGTCGTCTGGGTGGAACGTTACGTGTTGCCGGTGATTCTCAACGACAACTCGACCTGGTTGATGCAGTCGGCCTCCGAGTCGCAGGGACGCACTGTGTTTCGCAAGGGTCTTACCGGTTTCGGCCAGGTGGTCGGGGTGGCGGACAGCGGGCTCGACGCCGACGCTTGCCAGTTCCGCTACGGCGCCGAAAGCGGCGATGTAACTTTAGCAACCGGTTTCCCGCAACCGCCGGGTTCGATTACAGACAAACCTGAAAACAAGGTGATCACATATTTCGTCGTCGGATCGGCGGAGCCCTACGATGACGGCACGGGCGGCTACCACGGAACCCACACGGTCGGCGACATGGCGGGGGACAACTACGAGCACCTGGCCACAATCGGAGCCGCCGGCCACGATCCTCAAGACGGCATGGCGCCCGGCGCGCAGGTAGTTTTTCAGGACATCGGAGCCAATGACGGCACCCTGCGCGGCCTGATGGGCGTATCGATGTACGATCTGTTGCTGCAGTCCTACCGCACGGGCGCCAGGATTCACAACGACAGCTATGGCAGCGCCAGCATCTCGGTTGCCTACGACTCGGATTCGGCGTCCATAGACGAGGCCGCTTGGCGTCTCAACGACCTGGTCGTCGTCTTCGCCGCCGGCAATTCCGGCGCCGACAACAGCGGAAACATCATTCCCAGCAGCCTGGGCGGCACCGGCAGCACCGCCAAGAACACACTGGTGGCCGGGGCCTCGGGCCCGGTGGAGATGAACCTGTTTGGAACCATGTACTATTTGCAGGACGATCTTGTCTTCTTCTCGTCCCAGGGACCGACCGCCGACGGGCGCATCAAGCCGGACGTGTGCGCCCCCGGACTGGTCTTCTCGGCCAACACGGACACCAACAGCGTGATCGACCTTGGCTGCTGCGATTACGGCGGTCAGAACCACAAACTGACCAGCAACAACGAGGACAACAACTGCAATGTCGACCAGGACTGGCCTACCATGGGAACCAGTTTCTCGTCTCCCCTGACCGCGGGTGCCGCTGCGCTGGCGCGCCAGTATTTCACCGACGGCTTCTGGCTGGCGGGCAAATCCAGTCCGGCGGACGGTTTCAATCCCAGCAACGCGCTGGTCAAGGCTGTGATCACCAACGGTGCCAGGCCCTTGACGGGAGAAATTGTCGGCATGGGCGGGAACAGTCCACTCGGCGCCCCGCCTTCCTTTGCCCAGGGCTGGGGGCGGGTGATGCTGGAAGACAGCCTCTACTTCGAGGGGGACGAAAGAGTGACCCTCGTGCTCGACGATGTTCCCAACCCGCTTGCCGACAACCCCATGCTGGCTGAAGACGCCGAAATGCATCCCTTCCCTTTCGCGGGGCCTGCCGTGCAGACCGCAAGCGAGGCAAGCTGGCAATTACCGCCGGTCGAGCCTGACGGGCTCATGAAGGTGACCCTGGCCTGGTCGGATCCTCCTGCCGAACCGGGCGCTTCGGCGACGCTGATCAATAATCTCGATCTGGAAGTCGTCTCCGCCAATAATGCGAGGTTCATCGGCAACAAGAACTATGACGGCTCCGGTCACTCGCAAGCGTCAACCGCTGACGAGACGGATATGCTGAACAATCTCGAGCAGGTGATCTTGCTCGATCCCGCCGAGGGCCCCTATCTGGTCAAGCTGCACGCCCCGAGCGTCCCCGGGAACGGTGAGGCCGGCAGCAACGCCCAGGGCTATGCGCTTGTAGCCAGCGGCCGCTTCCTGGCTCCGCAGCCTGATTCGCTGGAACCGGCCACGGGCGTGCCCGATACGGGTCTGAGCGACGTCAAGTTGACAGGCTCTAACTTCGTGCCCGGCATGCAGGTGGATCTGGGACCCGGAATCGATGTCGGCCAGGTTGAAGTGCTGGATGGGCAGACCGCGACTATAAAGAACCTGATAATCTCCGCGGACGCCCAACTGGGACTGCGGGACGTTAACGCTGCGGTCTATCACACGCTGCGCGGCACTGGCCAGGGTCTGTTCGAGGTGATAGACAGCTCTAAAGATTCCAGTTCTGGATGCGGCTGCGGATCGGCGTCTTCGCCCGGCGGCTGCCTGACCGTTATTTTCCTGATGTTCTTCGCGCTGCGAAGGCGTCGGAAGTTCACGGGCTGTGATCTTCCAAAATGACCCCTCTCACCTTCCTCTTACCTGGAGCATATCGGGAAAGACCGTCTGAATGATCTCTCGCTGGAAGCCCGTGCGGCGCTTGACCATGCTTTTGAGCTCGGAGTCCTTACGCTCGAGGATGCGAACCTCGCCGGGTCGCGTGGTCTGACCGAAGACGTTCGACCCCGTCATGAACTCGATTCGCGTGCGCCCGCCTGGACCAACGCCGATTACATCTTTTTCTTCCGGATCGGGAACCGGTCTGGGAGAAACCTTCGGCCCTTTCTTCCAGCGACGCTTCTTTGTCTTCCGTCGCCCGACAAGCTGCTGCGCCCCGGTCGTCTGAATAGATCTTGCCGAAACCGGCGCACGCTCCGGCAAAGCCTGGGCCACGTCCGGCAACAGGAACCCACAAGCCGCCAGGAAAACAATGATTCGCCTCACGATGAAATCCTCCTTTCCCTATCGTCAGGCAAATATTGCAATCTCCGAGCCAGACCTCTGAGATCCGTAGTCACTTGAAATAGAAGTCATATTCTTACAGAGGGCCAGTTGCTCATCCGCCCGATGTGGACTGTTTCTGCTTCACCTCGCAAGGATTTCAGCGTCTTTCCTGGGCACCTTTCCCGGATTCAACCTCACGGCCGCACCGCAATGATCATGTCGCCTTCAACGAGCCGCCGGCTGAACAGCAGGGCACTCCCTCCGGTTTTCTCTGATCACAGACAAACACGTGATAGCGAAACGGCTCCATGTGTCTTCCTCTCTTTCGTTGGACCGCTAATATCGAGTGTTCGGTTGCTGACGTTGTCCAACTCGACGAACTCGTCTTCGACCCCATCGCGCGAACCGTCGCCGTTGGGGTAGTTTCCAAACCGGGGATTCATCGCAACTCCTCTGGTTCCCAAGATACCCATTGTCACAAAATGCCAATTTCGATATTGTTATTTGACTAATATCTATATTGTATTTATCGAGGAATTGTCATGTCTCGAGCCCGAATAGAAATCCAGGTTCCCGGCGACAGGTCGCGCTTCTCTCCGGGCACCCGGATAGACGGCTCGGCTTTCTGAATCTTCGACCTCTTGGCCTGAAGGATTGGAATGGCGCCCAGGAGTGCAGCGACGAGATTTTGGATGATCTGGACCGTCATGTGCCTGTTCTTTTTGGCGGCCGGCTGCAGTTCGCCTGGGGTCGGGAGCGACGGCGGGAACGATGGAGATGGACAGCCGCTAGGCGATGGAGACTACGGCGAAGTTGACGGAATCCGGGATGCGGCCGACGCAGCGGACGGACACTGGGACGCGGCGGACTTGGGGGATGACGGCGCCGGTGACTCTGGTGACCAGGCCGTCGAGTGCTGGGCTGACCATGAACTGCCGGGCTGGGTTGCGATCTTGCCTTCGGGCGCGTTTCTGGCCCGTTGCGGATCAATCAGCCTGGAGCTTTCGCTGCTCGCGGAGGGCATCCTGCGGCTGCGCTACGGAGACGGGCAAGCCATACCGGCCGGCCGTCCCTCCTGGGCGGTGGTCTTTTCAGCTGATCCGATCGCGCCCGAAGCCTTCGGCACTTGCGATGGGCGGCTTATGCTGCGCTCGTCTGCACTGCGGATCCGGGTTGACCCGGACCGCTGCCGGTTGCTGGTCGAGGATCCGGACGGCACCGTCTTGCTAGAGGATCCTGACGACGGCGGGTTTTCACCCGGTCCGACACCCGGTGCCTTTCGGGTGAGCCGGGTGGCCGAGGTCGGCGAGCACTTCTACGGCCTGGGCGAGAAAACCGGCGGGCTCGATCGGCGCGGCCGGATCTGGCAGCTTCGAACCAGTGACCCGTTCGACGGAGGCCTTGGCGGCTACCCGCCCGAAGCCGATCCGCTCTATCAGGCAATCGGCTTTTTAGTCGGCCTGCGCGGCGCAACCGCCTACGGGCTGCTGACCGACAACGCCTACCGCTCGATCTACGACCTGGCCGCTTCCGATCCAGGGCGGGTCTCGATCACTGTTGACTCGGGCCGGCTTGACCAGTACCTGCTGGCCGGACCCTCTCTGGCCCAGGTGCTCGAGCGCTACACCCGGCTGACGGGCCGGCCGAGCCTTCCACCGCGCTGGGTCCTGGGATACCACCAGTCGCGCTGGGGATACTCCCCGGCCGATCGGGTACGCCAGGTAGCGGCCGAACTGCGCGCCCGGGCCATCCCGGCCGACGCGATCTGGCTCGACATCCAGCACATGGACGGCTTCCGATCGTTCACTTTCGACCCGGTCGCCTTCGCCGATCCGGCAGGGCTCCTTTCTGACCTGAGAGACGAGGGCTTCGTGGCGGTGGCCATTGTCGACCCCGGCCTCAAGGCCGATCAGAACTGGGACATCTACCAGGCCGCCCTGGCCGGAGGCTATTTGATTGGCTACTCTGCCGACCAGCCCTGGCTGGGGGAGGTCTGGCCTGGTCAGGCGGCTTTTCCAGATTTCTCCTCGGCCGCTGCCCGGGCCTGGTGGGCCTCTCTGGTGCCCAGACTGACTGTTTCGGGAGTGGCCGGCATCTGGCTGGACATGAATGAACCTACAACCTTCCAGCCCGAACACTCGAACAGTCTGCCCGACGACCTGCCGGTGGCCGGCGACGGCTGGCCGAATTACTTCGCCGAGTTGCACAATGCCTATGCCCTGCTCGAGGCCCGGGCCACCTACCAGGGGCTCGAACAGGCCGCGCCGGACAGGCGTCCGTTCATTCTGACCCGGGCCGGCTTCGCCGGCATCCAGCGCTACGCCGCCGTCTGGACGGGTGACGCCCACTCGAGTTGGGACAGCCTTCGCGGCACCCTGCCCATGCTGCTGGGCCTGGGCCTGTCGGGAGTGGACCTGTGCGGCAGCGACGTTGGCGGCTATTCAGGCGGGCCCACACCGGAGCTGTTCGCCCGCTGGATGCAGCTCGGGGCAATCTCGCCCTTCTTCCGCGATCACGTGAACACCGACGCCCCCGACCAGGAGCCATGGGCCTTTGGGCCCGAAGTTGAAGCCATCAGCCGGGCGGTCATCCAGGAGCGCTACAGGCTGCTGCCTTACCTTTACTCGCTGCTCCACCAGGCTCACGAATGCGGGGCGCCGCTGCTCAGGCCGCTGGTCTGGGAGTTCCAGTCCGACCCGGCCACCTACACTCTGGACGACCAGGCCATGCTGGGACCCTTCTTGCTACTAGCACCGGTAATGAGCGAGGGCGCCGCCGAGCGGAGTATCTACCTGCCGGCCGGGCGCTGGTTCGAGCTGCACTCGGGTGCGGTGTTTGAGGGGCCGACGACTGTCGACAGGCCGGTCAGCCTGGCCGCATGGCCAGCTTTCGTGCGCGCCGGCGCCATCCTGCCGCGCGCCGATGTAATGCAGCACTCCGGCCAGCAGCCGGTCGACCCGCTATACCTTGAAGTCTACCCGGACCCGGCCGAGTCGAGCTTCGAACTAGTCGAGGACGAGGGCGACGGCCCGGGCTACTCGCAGGGCCGGATCTCGCGGACCAGCTACCGGCTGCGCGGACTGCCGAACGGAGCACTTTTGCAGGCCGCCCGCGAAGGCGATTGGTCGCCGCCCGCGCGCGCCGTGGTGGTGCGCGTGCGCCGGGTTGATTACGAGGTTTCAGCCGTGCGGCTGTCCGGGACTGCGCTGTCCGCGCGGGCGAGCTACCAGGAGCTGCTGGCCGCGGGCCAGGGCTACTTTGCGGATCCCTGGGACAGGTCTGTGGTGGTGGCCTTTGCCGACCGGCCGGAATTCAGACTGGAGCTCGACTACGATCCCGCCCTTTTACAACCCGAGCCCTGGGTAGAGGTGCCCTTCCGGGTGCGGGTGCCCGACGGCACACCGGCCGGCGACACGATCTACGTGGCCAGTTCGGCCAATGGCTGGAGCCAGCTGCCGCTTTCCTGGACGGCCGAGCCCAACCTGGCCGCCGGCCGCATCCCGATGCCGCGGGGCGCCTGGTTCGAGTACAAGATCACCCGCGGCGACTGGGCCACGGTCGAGAAGTGGGCAGGTTGCGCCGAGGCCGACAACCGCTACGGCTTGGCGGCGGCCTGGCCGGTCCGCGAGGACACGGTAGCCACCTGGGCCGACTGGTGCCGCTGATTACTGCTTGACCATGAGAAGACGCGCACTTCGCCGAACCGCGTGGTGTGGTGCTGCTCAGCCCCTGATTGACACGATTTTCATGAAGTGGTAGTCGTGACCTTCCGATGACTGGAACCAAATCATCCTCCCGGAAAAAGTCCCGTAGAATATGGTTTGCGCTAGCGGTCTTGGCACTGCTTGGAGCATCTGCCTTTGGATACTGGTACCTTCTCGTTCGTGGCACAGTAACCTCAGACGATGCGCGTCTGGACGCCGACCTGGTGAATCTGGCTCCGGATCTTCCGGGGCGTCTGGCGAAACTCCTTGTCGCGGAGGGGGATTGGGTTCAAAAGGGGCAGCCGGTTTTCGAGTTGGATCAGTCTCTTCTTCAGGTCGCTTTGGAACGGGCGGAGGTGGATGTCGAAACCGCTCGGGCGTCACTGGCAGCGGCGCAGGCTCAGTTTGCAAAGCAACTGCACGGTTCACGCATCGAAGAAATCCAAATGGCCCTGGACGCCGAAAAGCAGGCCGTGGCACGCGCCGATCTCACCAAGACAGATTTTGAACGGCGGAAAAAACTGCATAGCCAGGCGGCGATCACCGGCGAGATGCTGGACCAGTCCAGAGTGGCCTGGATCGTGGCCGAAAATGCGCGGCGCGAGGCATCCCATCGCCTGGCTCTTCTGCGCCATGGAGCTCGCAGGGAGGACATTGATGCTGCTTCCGCAACCATGGACGCTGCAAAGGCGCGCCTGAGCGCCGCCAAGGTGGCGGTTAGTAAAGCACGTACGGACATTGACCACTCGTTGGTCCGGGCGCCCTTCTCCGGCCCCGTCGTACGTGTCTGGCGATTGCCGGGAACATTCCTGGCGCCCGGCACACCAGTGTTGACCGTGGTCAACCAGTCTACTTTGCACGTGGCTGCAAACATCGACGAAAAAGATCTGGGAAATATCTCAGTGGGCGATCCGGTTGATATTTCGATCGATGCTTACCCTGGTCATCCGCTCCAGGGTAAAGTGGATAAAATCCTACAAGTCACAAACTCCACTTTCAGCCTCATTCCCGCCGAAGGCGTGAGCGGCACATTCATCAAGGTGGCTCAGCGCGTGCCCATTCGAATCTCCCTGGACACCACCCCGCCGCGGCTCCCCCTCGGACCGGGCCTCTCGGTTGTAGTTCACATCCGCATCAGCGGACGAGGAGACAGCGCGGCTCATGACGACCGCTGAGAGTCGAGACGAGTCACAGCCTCTGAAGCGAGGTTCGTCGAACTCCGGGCCTGGCGGTTTGCACCCCGCACCCGAAGCCGGTCCTTACCGTTGGGTCGTACTTGGGATCGTCATGATGGGTACATTCATGGCTATCCTGGACTCGAGCATCGTCAACGTAGCTCTGCCCCACATGATGAGCGCCTTTGGAGTCAACCGGGATCAGATCGAATGGGTTTCTACTGCATTCATGCTGGCCTCTGCTGTGGCCATGCCTCTGGTGGGCTGGCTGGTTGGACGTATGGGCCATAAGCGCCTCTACTTGCTTTCGCTAGGTCTGTTCACCGCTGGGTCAGCGGCATGCGCATTGGCCTGGAGCCTGGATGCAATGATCGTCGCCCGCGTAATCCAGGCCCTGGGTGGCGGAGCCATTCAACCCGTGGGCATGGCAATTGTGAGCGATCTATTTGCGCCGCACGAACGAGGCCGAGCCCTTGGCATCTGGGGAACCGGTATCATGGTGGGACCGGCCATTGGTCCGACACTGGGCGGCTACCTGACCGACATGTTCAACTGGCGAGTCATCTTCAGCGTCAACCTGCCTTTTGGCGTGCTCACCTTGCTCTTTGGCTTGGCGTACATGAAGCGTGATACGCTGGATGCCCGACGGAGAACCCCGCTGGACTTCTGGGGCTTTTTTTTCCTGTCATTGGCCCTGGTCGCAGGATTGCTGGGCCTTTCAAACGGGCAGGACAAAGGTTGGACTTCGAGCTACGTGGCCATATGCGCGGCGCTGACAGCTATCGGCGCCATTCTCTTCATAGCCGTTGAGGCTACCGTCGAACATCCATTGCTTGATCTGAGTCTCTTTTGCATCCCAAACTTTTCGGCCAGTATGGCTCTGGCAATCTTTCGCGCTGTAGGGCTCTTTGGAGGCGTGTTTCTGCTGCCTATTTTTCTTGAGAACCTCGTGGGCTACACAACGATCCAGACCGGCCTGTGGATGATGCCGGGCGCACTGGCGGTGGGCCTGATGATGCCCATTGCCGGTCGGTTGGCCGATCGCTATCCCCCTCGCTGGCTGGTGACTACCGGGGTTGTCGCCACCGGACTATCTCTGGTTTTTTACGGGCAGCTCGACCCGCTTTCCGGTCCCTTCCTGATTATTGCTCCGCAAATATTACGCGGGCTCGGCCTGGGACTGATGATGGCGCCGCTGATGACGGCTGCGCTCAACGCCGTGCCGCCCACGCAGGTCGCAACGGTTTCCAGCTTTCTCAACGTGGCCCAGCGGGTGGGAGGAGCCTTTGGCATCGCGCTGCTGAATACGCTGGTCACTCAGGCAACCCATGTCCATGCGGTTCGCATGGGCGCGGCCTTGCCGGCCATGTCCACCCGTTTCGCCCACTTCGCCCATCAGGTGCAGGCTGGAGTTTCATCAGGCTCAGATGCCGCCACCCTGGCTGCTGAATCGATCTACCATCGAGCCAGTGTGCTTGGGTTCGAGAACGGTTTCGTCTTTGCCGGGTTGATTCTGCTTGCGGGACTTCCACTGTGCTTCCTGCTCTTGCCGACCGTCACCAGATCGAAGTCACGCTAGCGCGAAAGCCCAGGCAAACCTCAAGGCCGCTTTGCAACAATGATGTCGGTCGGGCCGACCAGCATGTTCAGCGCAGACAGGGCCGCGGCCTTCGGGCTCGTCTTTCACTTGGCGTGATCGGCCTTGATGATCTTTCGCACCTGTTTTCTGTCTGGAGCGTGTGGAGACAACCTGAGATAGGTCTGGTAGGCATCCAAAGACAATCTGCGCTTGCCCAAGGCCGCATAGATCGCGCCCAAAGCACGATAGGGATGCGGATAGCCGTGATCTAGATGTGTGGCCTGCTTGTACTCGATGATGGCATCCTCCAGCTTTCCGTGGTAGGCGAGCCGGTTGCCCAGGCCGTAGTGCTCGACGGCGGTGGGCTTTGCCTTGTATGCCGACGGTCCTGGTGCCTTTACGACCTCGACTTTCAGTCCCTTGACCGGAAAAGCAATCTTTTCGATGTTCTGCTCGCCTGTCATCAGGATCCACACCAGGCCACCGGCTATCAGAACCAGCAAGCCGATTACTCCGGCCACAACTGGAGGCGACTTGACACGGCTGAACCATGATTGCGGCGCAGGCGCTCGGGTCGGAGCGGTCTTGGAGGACAGTTCGCGGCTGGCACGCTGGGCCCATGACTCCCTGCCTTCTGAAGAGGGTTTGGCGGCCTGCTCGTCCTCGACTTCATCAACCTCTCCTTCATCGAGCAACATGATGTCGGCGTCGGACACCTCGACGGCTTGCTCGACTTGTTGAGCCAACAACAGTTGACCGCTGCCCTCCTGCTCTTCTTGCAGAGCGGCCCCGCTGTCTTCTTTCTCGGCGGCATCTTCGGTGTCCTGGATAAAGGACGGGATGGCATCTGCCTTGAATCCGCTTTCAGCCCAGCGTGCAGCCGCAGTCGCCCAGTCTTCCGAACTGGCCAAACCTGCAAAAACTCCCTTGTCCTCACCCTGTTTTTGATCTCCTGTTTGGCCTTTGACGGGCGAAACGGATTCCGGCTCTTTATCCTCCGCCTGTGACGCCATTTCATCCGCTTGCAATGCCGAATCTTCTGGAAGCTCGTCATCACCATCAACGGGCCAGGAGTCTTCCGGACCCTCTACGGGCAAGGTTCGATCTTGCGCTTCTTCTTCCTCATCTTTCAACTTCACTTCAGGCTGGGCCAAGAACTCTTCAATTTCCTCGCCTTCTTTGGCTAGCTCCTGTCGTTCATCTTCCCCGGCCTCCTGTTCCTGCTCTCCGTCCCTGCCTTCTTCTCCTTCCTCTTCTTTCTCTTCTTCTTCCTCTTGTTCTTCCTCTTGTTCTTCCGAAATTTCCTCCCCGGCAAACTGCGGCTCTTGTGTGCCAAAGCCTTCGAGTTTACCGACAATCACGTTTTCATCCGGAGCTTCCCATTCGTCCTCCGGCTCTGAAAACTGCTCTCTTGCGTCCGCTGCAATCTCGCTGCCTAAACCCATGTGTTGATCAAAATCTTCCCCAGCCTCGTTCTCTGAAATTTCACCGGTATCGAGCGCCTGCTCTTCCTCGAAACCTTGCTTATTATCGAGTTCGAGATCGGCAGCGTCTTCTTCATCAACCTGGTCGTCAAACCGCAATAAATCTTCTTCATCGTCGTCCTCGGGTAACTCTTGTTCATTCGCGGACAACGACTCATCATGGCTTAAAGCCGGAGCTTCCCCCGATGCTTCGGCCCTCAGTAAATCAAGCTCCGGAAGGTTGAGTTCGGTTGTAGCCGCCCAGGGATCTTCCGATTCGCTCCCCGACGATGCCGCTTGTGACTCGGGAATATCTTTTTCCCTCTCGTCGTCAGAATCGATGCCATACTCCTGATCGTCGTTGTCATCAATCTCGGCGTCAAAGTCATCAACCTCCCCCTGCGTCGAAAAATCCACGCCGGGCTCCCCGGGATCTGTCCGCGGTTCGGACAGGTCTTGATCGAAGACCAGGTCGAGACCACAGTGTGGACACTGGGCGCTGCCAGCCATCTTCAAGTACTCGCTGTCAACTTTGAAGTGCCGCCCACAAGAAGCGCAGTGCGAGTCCAGTTCGACTTCTTCAGTCGGCTTTTCCGCAGTCTGGCTTCGCGGGTCGGGTTTCGTCGATTCGCGAAAACGGGCTTCGTCACTCGCAGATTGCCTGGGTTTCTGTGCGAACTCCAGTTCAAGAAGGCAGTGCGGACACTTGGCCTTCCCGCCCATGGCCAGGAATTCTTCGCTTATGTCATAGGCCCGATTACAGTCGGGGCAGCGACCTTCCATCCCTAACTCCCCTGCTCACTTCGCTGAAAACGTCAGAAATCCTCCTCGTCGTCTCCGCTTTTACCCTTTTCCGTCTCTTCGTCTTTATCACCTTTCCCGCCTTCACCCCACTCGTCATCGCCGCTGTCATCGGACGATCCCCAGTCATCGTCGGCTTTCTGCTCTCCGGGCTTGCCCTCGAGTTCCTCCTTGGCTTCCATCTCCTTGCGTTTCTTGCGAAGATCCTTCGTCGATTCCCAGGGCAACAGGTCTTTATTACTCTTCTCCTTACCCTCCTCGGGAAAAAGGGCATCCTTTGATTTCTTCTCCTTGGCCTTCTTGAGAACATTCCAGGAATACAAGTCCTTGATGAACTTGTCGACGGCGCTGTCGACATCGCTGCGCGTGCCTTCGGGCACAATCAGAAAGTATTCACGGAATTCTTTCTGGCGATTCCGGAGCGCCTCGATCTCTCCGGCCGACAGACCGTCTCCAGCGGCATGCCCGTCATCTTCGAAATCCATTCCCTCGTGGGAACGATACTCGTACCCGACCCTCAAGTCACGATCATAACCGTCGGCCACGAACATGACATTGTCCCGCTTGAGTTTCATGTTGGAGACGAAGTTGATGCCGTATAAGGCCAGTTTCTTCTGGATCAGTTGTTCGGCTTCCACTTCGCTCATGTAGGATGGATCGGCTTTAGAACGCATTGTCTTGGGAGTGAAATAACACCCCGCACTTATGGCTCCCGCCAAGAAACAGTAAAAAACAGAAATCGATGTGTGTCTCATGACGGCCCTCCTTGGCCCTAACCCGTAATTTTACCTTTATATTCTCCGTTCTGTTAAATTGTCAACGTAACTTCTCTCTTGGTGGATTGGGGTTTCTCAACCGATGCGAGCGGGTGTAAGGTTGGCGCTGGAGGTGAACCATGGAGGACAGACTTGCCTTCGTGATCGGCCCGCCGCGCAGCGGCTCCACCATGTTACAGCGTATGCTCGGCTCCCACTCGCAAATCCATACATGCCCCGAGCCGCACATAGTCACTCCCCTGGCCCATCTGGGCTACTTCGCCAACGTCGACCGGGCGCCCTACGATCACATCAATTCCGCCGAG